>Ga0325403_1002300_pt1 | contig 16809 bp, 4 predicted proteins | sample PopdelMetagenome_19_FD_205665 | JGI IMG/M metagenome (GOLD analysis project Ga0325403, IMG submission 205665) | Populus deltoides microbial communities from Bellville, Georgia, United States - Xylem-PdKOR-R4 | ecosystem: Host-associated > Plants > Phyllosphere > Stem > Wood/Secondary xylem...
AGGAACTAAAGGGGAAAGGAAAGTTCAAAAATGAAAAGAGAAAAGTGCGGCGGAAACAATGATGAGCGGCAAAACTAGCTTTGAGAAGTTTTGAGAGGGAGCTCGGTATTGTGTACAAATAATTGTTTATTTAAAATTAATAAAAAAAATTAAAATTATATTGTTTTGATGTATTGGTATTAAAAATAAATTTTAAAAATAATAAAAAATAACTTTAAAAAACAATAATTACTAATATCAAACAGATTCTTTTATTGAATTTTGAGTTTTATAACACAGCTACTTTATATTACATTATTATAATTATTAGTTATTTTCAGCCATTAAAACTCGTGTTAGCTCAAATGGTATATTTTTAAACCGACATATAAACATGCAATCTCCTCTGCACACTCGTGTCGTGGGTCACGTAGTCAGGCATTACTAAAATCCTGTAAACAACCAAGATGTGTTTAAGGGTGTAAGAAATAAAATATCAAAACCTTTCATGAAGCACCAAGATTGAATTTTGAGTCCTGTTTCGATACAGTGTTTCTCAGTAATTATAACTTTTGTCAGGCTTGCTATAAATAACAGGGATGTATTGAAATCCCAACAGGTAAAAATTTAAAATATCAAACATCCTCTATAGTTAGATGCTTACCTTGCGAGGAGGGCAGGTCAGGAAAGAAAGGGTCAGGCTGGCTAGCTAGGGTTTTGTTCATCATCCTGTTTTGTTACATGAACGTTTTTTTATTAAAAATAATTTTTTTAAATATTTTTTTATCATTTTGATATACTAATCTTAAAAATAATTTAAAAAAATAAAAAAAAATTATATTAATATTATTTTAAATCACGGTAATAACTGTATTTTCTAACAAAATCTTTAATGGAAAGCAGCCAGCAGGCGGAAGAGAGGCTGGAACTCACGGCAAATTGCATGGGCCCGGACCGCAATACCAGGACAAGCTGTTCATGTAGAAAGGGAGTCAAGAAAGGCAGGCCACCTTCCACACCCCCACCCACCCTGGTCCCCAGCTAGCTCTTGGCTAAATAAACCATAGCTAGCTGGTCACCATCCATCATTTTTATCAGAACGAAACGAACCACCATATAAAGCCTTTTTATTCCTATTCTGTAACCATCTCCATGGCCTCTTCGTCTTCTTCTTCTTTAGCTGTATTCTTTTTTAATGGATGCAAGCCTATATATATTTCATAAATCAGGAAAACTACAACCGTTTAGTTTCTATTTATCTACCGGCAATGCCGTGGTTGAGATTGTGATTGAAATGAAAAGGACATAAATTTTTACTTTTATTCTTTCATTTCAGCCACGGTCTGACACGAATATCTTCACGTGGATGAATGTATGACCGGTTCGATTGGTGAAGTGCAGGGTGGATTTGGATATGGATATTATATATTTTCAAGTGATATCTCTATTAATTATTAATTAAAGTATTAGCTATCTGAGGCATTGCCTGACAAAAACTAATCATGAAAACTCTTTCCTGAAAATAATATTTGCATCTGTGATTTAATTGACTCCATTACGCTCCATCACGAGATAAAAATTTGAATAATACCATCTGGATTTATAGGATTCACGTGTAAAATACAATTATTCAAGCCATGCGAGTTAGTATTTCTCTTTGAATATTGAAAGAGTCATGTGAATAATAATAATAAAAAAAAAGTTGGGAGAGAAATTGATTAGAGGGGGACGGGATGTCACTTGATGAAGAGGACTAAACACATGGCGTGCCAGGGTCCGATCCCTCTAAGATGCCATGCCATTAATTAGGGTGCGTTGTGATTTAAAGTACCATTAAAGAATATAAAGAAATATTTATTTATTTATTTTTCAAATTAAATATATTTTTAAAATACATAGTTTTAAAAGGTAAAACAAACGGTGCGATTAACAGCAAATATTAATGTTAATTTATCAATCCCCACGCATATATATACGTGGAAATAGTAATTATTAGATATATTGCTCGCTTGTTGATACAGACCGGACATTTAAAAAACAAAATGTAAAAGAAGTGATAGGTTAATAAAATTCAAACCTCTAAGTCATTAATTAAATTGATAATTTAAATATTTATTAAAAAACAAAAACAAAACCACATCCAAGTCTATTCAAATTATCAAATAATTCAATACTAACCTAAATAAAGGAAAACTAGGGGGAAAAAAGAGTCAAACTTCAAAATAAAAATATCAACTTAAAAAATAGGGGAAAAAACCAAGATACACTAGGCGAATCTCAAGTAAAATCTTAAAAATCTTCTAACCTATGAAACCTTGGATTCGGGTCCCATCAAAAAGTTTATTATAAGCTAGTTTAAAAATATAAATTAAAAAAAATAACAAAAAAATTTTGAGCGAACCCGACAGCCAACTCTGGTCAATAAATCAAAATGTGACATTCGACATGAAATTGGGATGCCCTTATAAATAGAAAAGCAAAAAAACACTAATAAAAAATATTTTTTAAAAAAAACATGATTCAACTCGAGATAATCCTTCAAATTTATTACCCAAACCATGAGACTATGATGAACCCGTTAAAGACAAACCTTAAAAAACAAAAAAAACAAGATTATTAATCAAACAAACATTAAGGGATGAAATTTAGAGAAAAAACTCAATGAAAAAACAACGCAAAACAAAAAAAAAATAGCAATTAAAAGAATTATGACTAAATTTGACACAAAAATTAAATTAAATTAAATATTTAGGGAAAAATCAAATGAAATTAAATGTTCATGAATGGACTTGTACAAAAATAAATTCATTAAGAAAATGATTAAAAAATAGCAATTAGAAGAATTAGGATCAAATTTGACATAAAAATTAAATGAAAATAAATGCTTAGGGGTCAAATTGAAAACAAAAAATAATAATTTAAAACATAACAAATAAAAATTAAAAATATAAGAACTTGATTTGAAAATAAATTTAAAAATCAAATGATCATGAATGAAATCAAAAATAAAATCTAATTAGAAACAATCAATGTAAATAAAACAATTGCATATAAGAGAAGAGAGACTGAAACAAAAAAATAAATAAATTAAAAAGATGATGTGGTTTTTGGCGCTACGAGCACGCAATTCAAGGAATAAAGAGAAGGAAAAGTAGGAAAAAAAAATAATTTAAGGCTAAACCACATCGAACCATCATTCACACGCCACCAATAAAGAAAAAGGATGCCGAGGTGAATCAAATGATACGAAAAAATCATGGTTACAATTGTAGAAGCCAACCGTACACGTCACCAGTTTTTTTTGTATAATAATCAAAAATACCCTTATGACTAAACAATATTATCAACATAAATCATGATGAAATTACAAACAAGCTCCTGAAACCAATGTTAAAAAAATCGAATACCAAGGGTAATGTAGTAATTCAATCACTATATAAAAATTAAAAATATAAAAAATCGCTGTGCATGGGTATTAAATTATTTTATTAAACAGTTATATTAGTATTTTCACTATGCATTTAAAAATTTAATTACCAAAAATAACCCCGTACAATTCTTAAAAGGTATTTATGACACAGTAAAAAGACTATTTTATTCCTAAAATAAAGATAAAAAAATCGTTATGGCTTGGGTCACAGTGGAGCTCGAAAATAAAATTAAAAAGAGTTAAATTAAAAAAGTTATTTAAAAAAAATCAAGATTTCAGCTATTTTATTATTTAAACTGAAATTATATACATCATTAAAGGTGTTGAAACAAATATTTTCTTGCAGGGGCCGGGCCTCTACCAGCCCCGACTGTCTCCGCCACAAAACCTAGAAGAACTAGTTTTCTAAATAATATCTGTTGAATGCAATATATAGTTCCGCGTAATCAAGACAGCAGCACTCCACTAGATTGGTTAATTAACTTTTAATAATTTTGTTTGGTATAGATCTAAATCTGAACACTTTATGCTTCCTCATTTCAATCGATGGATGGAGGGAGAGAGAATAACCTTTCACGGATCTTACATGATGGACGAGGCAGCGTGATTTTTTTTTAAAAAAACAAGTGTTAGATCTCTTGGAGTGACACCATCCCCTATTTTTTTTTTCCATGTTGAAAGAAAAACTCAAAAAATAAAGTGATAATTTGAAAAACAAATTCAGAAGATAATAAAGACATATTTATTGAATTAGCTAAGACGATTTAACAGTGATGAATATTAAAAAAAGAACACCTTGATCTCGTCCTTTGTTTGAATTTTGTAGTTTGGAATCAATAACCTGTGAGGTTTCTGTTTAGTGTTATTTTTATATTATGTTTGTGGTATAATTAATTTTTATATTTAGATTATTTTAATGTGTTAATGTTAAAAATAAATTTTAAGAAATAAAAAATATTATTTTAATATATATATTTTAAAAAAATTAAAAATAATTCCCATCACAATCTCCATCATTCTCATAGTACTGTTTGTAACTTGATTGCATGATGCACCACATTGTTAAACGGAATCTTTATAGGATTAATCAAATAATTCAAGAAGAAGCATAAAAATTAGAAAGAAGAGAGAAGGAGAAGGATACACTCGAGTCGAAGCCACGAGATTACGAGTTATTCACAATAATATTATTTTATTATAAGAAAAAAGAGAAGAATACAGCTGTATGCATCTCAATATCTCTCATGCACTGGTCACATCAACCGAGAAGAGAAGAGAAGAAAAGGCAGACAACACGGTCGACAACACAGAGAAACAAAAATAAATAAAGAAAAATAAAACCAACTCAAAATTCCCACAATTCCCACTCTGAAATTTGAACCGTATGCATTGACCGCGTAGCATTTTTACAATACCAGTCTCGCAAATTTCAGACTTATTAAGATTTATATAATTATTAATTTTAAAATTTATAAAATTAATTAAAATATGCATAATCTAACCTCAAATATTAATAGTAAAAAAAAAGTTATGTTAAACCATACCCCCCCCCCCTCATTCCGTCCAAATCCCTATTATTAAACCCTATCCGACTTATCTCAAATTTAAACTTGATTAGATTTTACAAAAATTAAAAAAATAATTAACCTATATAACCTGATAAAAAACATGAGTTGAATTATAACTAGTTAACTTGAATAAAATTAAATTCAAAACTATTACTTTATTTTTGTCAAGATTGCGTGGTTTTGATTTTTTTTTTATTAATCTGTAAACGCAGATAATAAATAAACATTAAAATCTTTTGCTAGATTCCTAACGTGCTTGCTTTGCTTCCAGTTGCAGTCATGAACCTTAAAGAAGCCCCGGCAAACAAACAAACAAAACAACCAAAGCATTAAGAGATTCTGTTGATTAAGAGTGTGTTTTTTGAGATTTTTTTAATTTTTTCCTGACTAATAGATTTTTATACATATACATATATATTTGAATTATTTTAATATATTGATAAAAAAATATTTTTTATATTTTTAAATATATATTTTTTTAAATCAGCTAGTACTATTATATATCCTACCTAAATTTTAAAAAGAATAAGCTAATATCTCATCTCAGTAATTTAAATAAATAAAAATGCTCTTAATGAAATTGACAGATTATCCATTTTAAGCACTCCTTACTATCTAGTATAAGACTAGCACCTCATTATCCTATAACAAGCTATCCCTTCCCAAAGTTTTCACCACCACCTTTCCTCTTTCCTCCTTCCTTCCTTCTGTTTTTTGGGTTTTCAGGATTTGTTCAGGTGAAAAGAGTCCAGAAAAACAGGAAGAAAAATGAAGTTTTTCAGCTTCTGGGCTGTGGCTGTTGCTGTTTGTCTTTTTGGGGTGTGGGTGGTGGATGGGTTCTTGGAGATGAATGAAGAAGAGATATTTTACACTGAAGCTAATGCTTCTTATTACATTGAATCTAAAGCTTATAATCCCAATAATGCTTTGTTGGTTGGCCTTACTCTTATCAAATCAGCTGCTGCTAAAGGAGCAGGTAATTTTTTACTCGTAAAGATTCCTTCTTTTCCTTTTGAGAATGCCATTAAGATTCCTTTCTTCTTCTTCTTCTTCTTCTTCTTCTTCTTATCATTTCCTGCAAAACCAAGAGAAAGTGTTAAATGCTGCTCTTTATTTTCCCACGTCTTATTACTGATATTGCTTTGACTGAACTCTCTGTAGATTGTCAGATTCCATTTTATTGATTTCTTGCTTTTGGTTCCTGTGTTCTTCAATTATTTGGATTTGTTTCTTTCTTCCTTACACACACACACACACACATAACAGAGAGGCATCTATTATGTTTTCTTTGTTATTCTCAGTTTCTGTGGGCAGAAGGAGACATTTTTGTTCCATCCTCTGTTGTTTTATTCCATTTTTTAATTTATTTTCACAACAATAGCAAGGAAATAATCAGTTTATTTTTTCAAACTTTTAATTGATTCATTTAATTTTTTTATCAGCTTACTTGTCTGCCTCAATTACTGTATATCTGTTTGTTTTTTCAAACTTTTAATTGATTCAATTAATTTTGTATCAGTTTATTTGACTCAATTAATGTGTCTCAATTTTATTTTATTTTTCATTTTTATTTGGTCTTTTTTGTTGATATTCCCTCAATCTTGCATTCAAATTTATTCAAGAAAAGTTGCTGTCAGTTTTTAATAGCTGTGACTTTTTTTTGTTGGTATTGTTGTTGTTTCAATGTATCTTGCAATGATGTTTTGTCTCATATCCTGTCCTAATTAGCATTTGTCAATCTTGCAGTCTGTTTGGATGGAACATTGCCTGGATACCATTGGCATCGCGGGTATGGTTCAGGAGCAAATAGTTGGCTTATTCAATTGGAGGTTTGTGATTTTTTTTTTGTTTGAAATTATGTAACTTCGTATTCTGTAGCTTTTGCCTGATTTTTCTTGCATAAGCTAAAAGTCATAATTTGTGGTCTATATTGTCAACTGTCTGGTTACTTGTTTTGGCTCTGAGCTAATTCTCATCATATGTGTCAATGGCTAATTATGTCTCTTGTTACTGGACGTTGGACATTTTGAAAAACTATGGATTTACAAGATGACAGCAAGGTTAATGGATATTGCTTGGAAAAGTAGAATAAAATAGCTACCTACATGAAAGAGCATAAATGATTTTTGCTGCATTTGGTACTTGGATTAAGCATATCTATCTGAAGCTCTTGATATAGGACTGTGGGACACAAATATATAGAATTTTACGAGGTTTAGTTTTACAACGATTGGCTTAAACTTTCTGTGTGTGTGTGCTGCCTTAGGCTACTTGGTCAGCTGGTTATGCAAGTTTCACTGCCCAGTTGACATTGTTCTGGATTGAGAACTTGACTTTATTGAACATCTTGTGTAGGGAGGAGGATGGTGTAATTCTGTTAGAGCTTGTGTTTACCGAAAAACAACTCGGCGAGGCTCATCTAACTATATGGAAAAGCAGTTGGCATTCACTGGAATACTGAGCAATAAAGCTGTAGAAAATCCTGGTTTAGTCTTAAATCCTAAACACTTTCAAATACCTCTCTTTATTTGTCTCCTTTGGCCTTGGATATCTTGAATACTATTGACAAGGGGTTTTGCAGATTTTTTCAACTGGAACAGAGTAAAACTTCGATACTGTGATGGTGCCTCTTTTACGGGGGACAGTGAACACAAGGTCGGAATCTTGCCATTCACTATTGTAATTTGGATCCTAATTATTATTTGAATTTAACACCTTTTCCATCTTTATGATTTGATTGAAAACTTTTGAACTAGCATCATGAAATTTATGACTAGTTATATGCGAGCTTACATGTTAAAACCAAATGATTTTGTTTTAGGCTGCACAACTTCAATTTAGAGGACAACGTATATGGTCAGCTGCAATGGAAGATTTAATGTCTAAGGGGATGCGCTATGCCAATCAGGTTTTATATCTTCTCAGCTTTCAATTTCCTTATCTCTATCTTTTCTTCTTGATTCTTGGTGCAATAATTTTGCTACTTGCACTTCAGGCTCTTCTTTCTGGCTGCTCTGCTGGGGGTCTAGCTTCCATTTTACACTGTGATGAGTTTAGGAACTTCTTTCCGAGAAAAACTAGAGTGAAATGCCTGAGTGATGCTGGTTTATTCCTTGATGCGTAATTGCTTGATATCTTGATCCTCTCTTGTTTCCCTCCCTTTCTAAGAATTGATGCCTCTTGGCTTAGAACCTCACTTATCCATTCTCCTCTTGTTTTGGAAATTGCAGAGTTGATGTTTCTGGTGGGCGAACGTTAAGAAACTTATATGGTGGTGTTGTGGGCTTGCAGGTAGTATATTGATGTCAAAATTTAGTAATTTAGCCATATTAGTAGTTTGAAGGTTTTGAGGGATGCTTTTACTGCATGCTAATTGTGGTGTTTTTCATGCTTCTCACAGGGGGTGCAGAATAACCTTCCACGCATATGCATCAACCACCTTGATCCAACTTCGGTAATTATCTCTTTTACCTTTCTCTTTTCTCCGGTATCCATCTAATTTGAATGTATAGCGTTAATCTGGAACTCGTCTATCTTGCTGTGATTTCCTTGTTATTTCAGTGCTTCTTCCCTCAAAACGTAATTGGCAATGTTAAAACCCCACTGTTCATTCTCAACGCAGCTTATGATTCATGGCAGGTAACAATCCTTTCCTGTAAATGTAAGAATGCGTGAATCTTTTATTGTTGGTGGACTCCTCCCTGACTAGTAGACTAAACAAGTTTAACTTATTAAGGGGAGGGTTTTGTAATAAGATCACTGAAACTCTTACTTACCATGTGAATTCAGATCCAGTCCAGCTTAGCCCCACCATCTGCAGATCCTGCTGGCTATTGGAGTAATTGCAGAAAGGACCACTCAAAATGTTCTGCATCCCAAATCCAGTTTTTGCAAGGTAATTTTATTTTTTTTAATATAGGCTGCAAAATATAACAGATTCCGTATGCTTATTTGGCCATTTTCATGTTTTTATTTGGTACAGGATTCAGAAATCAAATGTTGAATGCGATAAAAGGCTTTTCAAGGTCTAGACAGAATGGCTTGTTTATAAATTCATGTTTTGCTCATTGCCAATCAGAGAGGCAAGATACATGGTTTGCCGATAATTCCCCCGTACTTGGGAACAAGGTATGTCTAATCAAACCTCATAATTACTCATTAAGGTTGCTTTAATTGTCAAAAGAGAAATCAAACTCTGGTTCTGTAGCTCTTTTCTTGGGGTTTCTGGTTGAATTTCAAATTTCATTATTTCCAGTCCAGTTAAATTCATTTCTCACATCATCTTAGTTTTGAAGTATCTAACTTATCTGGTTGACAATGTGCAGCCAATTGCACTTGCTGTTGGAGATTGGTATTTCGACCGGTCAGGCGAGAAGGCTATTGACTGCCCCTACCCCTGTGACAGCAGTTGCCACAATCTGGTTTTCAGATGAGCCGAACTTTTTATCAATTTGCTCATCTTTACATATAGTCTTCTTACTAGATTCAACTTTATATATCCTCATTGTTACTGTGATAGAACTATGCAATTCAATGAAATTTGGTAGAAGACAATAAGAAGGAAGGTTGCTGAGAAATGCAAATTTATCTGGAAGCCCTTTGTATTGCTGGAGCACATCTTGTGCATCCAAATTACTAGATATTCAATTTAAATTGTAATCTATTAATTTTTATTATCAATCAGTAAGTCCATATTTTGGTGCTGATGCTTTTGACAATGTGTTTGAAAAGGGACGGCCACCATCTCCCTTTCCTCTTTCGACTAAAATAAAATTCAGCCACTCCATCTTCATATATGCTAGTTGTCTTATTATGCAGTTATTTATTTATATGTTTTCTATTCTATTTTTTTCTGGGAATAGTTCAATATTTAATAGTTTGTCTCGATGGAATGCATAGAACTCGTGTATTTGTGATCAGAAATTTACATTTAAAACATAGTTAAAAATTAGAAATCAAAGAGAAATCTCATTCAATCTACTCTATAAAGGCAACAAACAAAATGCTTCTGAAACTAAAAGGAAAAAGGTGGGTTCTGAAAGTTGTTTGATATTTTATTTCTTACCTTTTGCTTGCTGAAACCTCAATGCATCTTGGCTATTCATACTCTTTTGGAAGAACTTAATAAGGTGTCTAATCGCTGTAAAATAATTAATAAGGAATCTCCTTGAGTCAGAGAATGAGATGCTAATACTCCAAGCTTCTATTTCTGACTTTCAATCGGACTCTGCTGTAACTTTGAAATTCTTTGATTCTCATCAGGAAGTATCAATTACTTTATAAAAAGATAAATATAAGGAAAATAGAGAATTTTTAGCTTTGATAGAGACATTTTTACGGGATATTTTCTCTTTAATGTTTGTCTATCTCTCTCCTTTTTTTTTTTTATTACGTTGATTAACTAATAATATTTACACCGGAAATAATATAAAATTTATAGTATAGGCTAAACCTAATACTTTTGATTATTAGGGTGAGGCGTTTTCTGATGACATGCGAAGGAGTTCTGTCAATGAGTTTTTTTCTTTCTCTTTCTTTTTCCTTTTTCTCCCCCCCGGAAAACTGTGTTTGTCATTGTAAAAAAAATAAAATAATAATTAGTTATTTGTTTGGTAAAGTTCCATTAGGTTTTTATATTTTTTTTATTGTAATGTATTAGTTCTTGAATTATTTATTAGATTAATTTATTTTTTTAATTTCATCTCTTAATATTTTATTTTTATATTATATTTGATCTTCACTCTTTTAATTATAATGTATTTGGTTTTAAATCATTTATTAAGTTAATTATTTTTTTGATTTCATCCCTTCATAATTTTTTTTTATATTTGATTCAGTCCTCATTCTTTTAATTATGGTGTTTTTTTTTCTTGAATCTTTTATTGAATTGATTTGTCTTCGGATTTCATCCTTTGACATTTTATTTTTATATCAAATATGATCCTTATTCTTTTGATTATTATTTTTAGTTGTTCTTATCTTTTTTTTAATTGGAATTATTTTCCAATGGCACCCCTTATGAATTGGTTTTATTTTTTTGTGTCAAATTTGATTATCTTTCTTTTCAAATCTATATTTTTTTAAATTATTTTTTAAATTTGTTTTTTCAAGTTTATTCCTAATTATTTTTGTTAGTTTAGAATTTTACATTGTTATCTTTTTAGGTTTGTCTTTTACATTGTGATTCGGCTTTATGATCCGTGTTAAAAGTTCTGAAAGTTGGACTTGGTTGGCTTCAGTCATTTTTAATTACTTTTAAAAAGTTCATCATTTTAAAAATTTCATCCATTATCATCGAGTTCTTTGGAAATGAGTTTTGTTTTTATTTTGGATTCTTTTGTGAATTTAATTTTGCTTTTCAATTCAATATTTTTTAATATTTAAGGTTTGACCCTCAATGTTTTAATTTTTAATTTTGATTTTTTTGATTTTTTAATTTATTTTCAATTTCATCCTTAGATTCATAATCTTGATTTTTTATTTTTTAAAAATTTAGCTCTCATTCTTCTTCTCTTGATTTTTATTTTTGTTTTTGATTCATTTGTTAATTTGATTTTTTTTTTCAATTTTGTCCTTTAATTCAAAATTTTAGTTTATCCTTTCATTTTTTTTTCAAATGAGATTTTTATTCTCTTAATTGCTATTTTTATCTTTTATTTTTTTTATTTCATCATTCAACATTTTATTTATTAGAATTTGGTCTCCTTGTTTTTTCCCATTGTTTCTAGGCCTTACCCAAGAGTCTATCCGGGATAATTATCAGGTCACGAGTCGAGTGGGTTGGTTCAAATTAACCCAAGCCAACCAAAATCTTTTTGTTTTATAAAAAAGTCAAAATGATACCATTTTTTTAGAAAGAAAAATAGTAAATGGGTTTTGACTCTGTTTTGGTTGGATTGTCCTCGAGTTAATCAAAACATTAGTCAACCCAGGTTTCTAATCGTATTACACTAGGTCAATTCTCCCCCGATTTCTTTTGAAACTTGGGCAGGTCTAAACCAAGGGTCACCTGAGACATGGGTTAATCCATCGGGTTGAGCCAAGTTTTTAAATAGTTGCATTCCAAATGCGGTGCTTCCAGTTTAGTCATTACCTGAGGTCATGAGTTTAAAAAGTTAACACGGGTTGACGTCGTTTTCTTTTCCAATTACATCCTTCGGAGTTGTTCATTTTAAAAAAATAAACTTTGTTATTGTCTTCAGTTTTCTTTTTAATTAGGCTATCGCTATCTCATAATCTAGATGAGAGGTTTATCCGAGTGACCCATATTTTTTTAGAAGTCGCTTTTTTATATCTTTTTTTAATCCTTCAAAATTCAAGTCTTTTTAAAATTAAACTTTTTTTTATGTTTTTCCTTCTATTGGATTATCCTATCCGTATGATACTTCTTGCGGCTTTTGACAACCTTACTTGGTTTTGCTGGTGCTTTGTTTTTTAATACCCCTTTTCATTGATTTTCCCCCTGATTTTATCCTTTTACAGTTTGGTTCCTAGGGTTTGACAATTTTTTTTAGTTTTCTTTTTATTATGTGGAGTTGTTAGTTTTTTTTTGTTTTCTAAAATACAATAACAACACTTTAACATTGTTTTTTTACATTGCAAAGAAATTGACCCGGCCCCCGAGTAAGTGCGGGACATCAATCTATAGATGAACCATATCAAAAACCCATTAAAAAAGAGCAATCCTGTATTCCTAATCAATCTGTAGTGTAAAGCATAAAAGGGAAACAGCCGTGGAGAAGGAAAGCAGGCTATTGCACACGGCTTGTCTACAATTGCTCACCTAATGCTACGGCTTATTTCCGATTTTAGTTTCTTGTAAAGAGACTGTGTACTATTATTTAATATAACTGAAAAGGAAATATTTTGTTCAGATTAATGTTTTGGCAGGGTTAGTGCTTAAAGAATAGTCGAGGAGATAGAGAGAGAAATTGAGCTGAGTTTAATCTTAGCATTCTTTGAATATACTGGATCAAGTATGCTGATGCTTTTTGGCCATTGAGGGGGATTTTGAGACATACCCTTTTTCTTAGAGGCTGTTGGGCTTTAATTTCTACAGCTTCCAGGTTCTTGAGAAAAGCAGCCCTCATATCATTGGAGTACATTTTCAGACCTTAGTAATACCACGCCTGTTGTTTTTTCTTTAATTTCAAGCAACCAAATTGATGCCATTTGCTTCTGCTTTTGTATTCTAGCAGAGAAAAATGTTCTATTTTTTATTGTTTCTATTAATCATGCTGATATCATGTTCCCCATTGACAATTTCAGTAATAATTCCTGTGTATCAGGTCCATATCAGATTCTCAACTCAAACATAGCAGATTTGAGGATCAGCAGGCATGATTGTGATAGGATCCCTAATCATTAATCTTTTGACCATGAAGGTGATGAATAATGTGGGGGATTAAATCAACAGATTACTTGGTAATACCAGAACAACATGAATAGAAGTTGAAGGACCAACAACATAAATATTATGGAACCAACAACCTCAAAAAAACATCAGCAGAATGGAGCAAACTAGCCCCAAATTGATACTTGCTAAGCTAAATAAGATCGTTAAATCCTAGACTAACAGCTTCCACCGTGGGCTATCAACCATGTTCATATCATTCTCTCGTAAGATTTGATTTCAGGCCTCTATGTTCGTTTCATTGCAAATACTGCAACATTCATCTACACCACATCTTCTACTTGTTTCTCTGTCGAAGTCACTGTGATTTTCCCTGTTTCGTGCAAGTATATCTTTCATGTGTAAGAAAAATCCCATATAATATTAATTTGATAAGATAAAACTATTTTATGTAGAATCATCATTGTCATAATCATCAACATCGTCACAGCATCATCATTTGTGTTCATTTTCGCCTACAAGTCATTAAAAAATCGATTCTTCTTCTTATTATATATATAGACTATATTTCAATAAAAAGCAAGATTCCACAACATTATAATTCTCTATTGCTGGACATTATAAACAAATTAAACAAGTTGGTGAAACCTTTCTGCCTTGCCATTCTCTCCGTCTGGCATTGCATCACAAGACTTTCTTGTGTGTTCTTTCTGCACCCATGATTGTAGGGCCCTAACAAAAGAACCAATAATTTGGCTCACATGCGTTTGAGGTGAAAATATATTCATACAATATATAAGTGGCGATTTCTTGCAATGAAAGAAGAGATTTCGAACATAGTTTATTGAAGGAAACTATTTGTTTAGGATGTCTGCACATGGACAGACATGAACCTTCTTGTCGCATGCATGAGAGAAATGAATGGGAACCCACTATTCCTTCATTTTTATATAAAGCAGAGACCAGAAGCTTAATCTATATGGGACAAGTTTATAATCAATTTTAATGTCTTTTTCTAATGGTAAGAGACGTTCAAGTGGAAAAATAAATAAATATTTTTTAGTTTTTTTTTTCAAATTCAATTTAAGAATTTGATGCAGCCGAACCTATCAAGAAAAAAAGGAAGCACAAAGAAAGATAGGGTTTTTTTAAAAAGAGTCTCAACAACTAGAGTATTCATTGATATTTCTTTCTAATATAGTTCATCTCTTCAAGAGGGTTTATAATACTTTAAATAGTCCAATAATTAGCCTTTATAAGAAAAAAAACTCATAAATTCTAAATCAAATATGAAAAATAATATAAAATTCAATATTAAACTAGAAATCTAAAAATAAAAAGAAAAATGATATAAAATTAGCTGGAACAACATCTTTCTATACCTAATTTAAAGTCCTTCTCGACCTCAATTTGTTATAGTGAGCCAACCCATTGCAGAACTGAGCTTATAGAATCTCTTAATTAAATTTGAGTTTGATTCAACAATCAAATAAAAAATTATGATTTTTTTCATTAGATTAGTTGTTTGATGCTACCAGATATTTTCTTGAACTTCTTTCTGTTTCATTAATTCATAGACAAGTATACAAGACTTCCTACATGATCCATTGATAGCAGATTCACAATTGATTATTCATAACCATTAAATTCTTTAAACCCGTCTATATTAGAATCCTAGTGTTAATAAGATTCTATATTAATCCTATAATTATTTATTACGTTTTTTTTTGTTAAAAAGGTCAATTGATGCGATAAAATCTTTTTTTGTTTAGTTCTGTCTTACTAGCTAGTCCATAAATGAGTTTCCTAAACTTTTTATGTGATCTAACTAGATCTATAACTAACTATTCAAAACCATCAAATCCTTTAGATCCAACAAATACATGAAATCCTATATTAATAAGATCCTACATTAAGCTTATAATTTTTTACTAGGATATTTTTTCATTAGATCTAGTACAAACTAGTCCATGGGCTTGCGGTGGAGAAATTTTTTAAAATATAATTTTTGTTTAAGAGCACGAAGAATTTTTTAACTGTTTTATTTAATCTGACTTAATGAGTTAATTTTCAAATCTTGCAATCTAACTATTTGCTTAATTCAAGTTTTAAACTAAATAGCACAGGAGTTAGCCCAAATTAAATTGATTGATTTCATGAATCCAAATGCAATATAATTGGTAAAAATATACCTTAACTTTTGACAAAATTTCAAGATGATAACTTTTTTAACAAAAATTATTGAGACAATGATATATTAGATCAATTTCAGTCCCCCAACAAACCATGTCATGGACTCCATTGAGTTTACTAATTTGTTTTTTATAAAATATTTTTTAATTATATGATAAAAATATATGGTAACAAAATTGAGCACCGATCTAAAAGTAAAAGCTTATTTGAGACAATGATAACCTTATAAAAAGTAAAAGATAAAAATAAATCATGCAATTTATTTTCTAACCAATCCAATATTAAAAGATAAAATTGAGAAAAAACAATTAACGAATAAAACATTAACCTAACACCATAGTTATTATATTCAACATGGGGGTTGACCCGATAAACCCTGGTCAACTTGGAAAAATTAAAAATAAACGGGGTTTTAGTTTCCCACAATAAAAATTTAAGAAATAATTCATGTGGATGTATGTTATATGTGTTGTAAATAATAAACTTTAAAAACTTTTTTTATCTCATATTGAAAAGATATTATCTTCTCCTTTTAAGTTAAAGTATTTAAATTAAAAACGTTTCTTATCCCACATTAAAAAAGCATACCATTTTCTTATATATATATAGAGGTTTCCAATCCCACATTGAAAAATTAAAAGTTTTTTCTAGTGTTTATATAATGAACTTTAAAAAGAGTTGATAACCAACAAAGAAAAGATGACAGGCTTGCACATATAAGATTGTGTCGAGCCAGTGAAAAACCATCGATTCTCCCACCCTATGCTTGTTAGGCAACACCTATACTATATGCACATTATCTTTTGTCTTCCTTGATAATATATTCTATTCCACACCCATCCCTCCTAGTTATTCATTGATCATTTTCCTGTTAATTGATTTATTCAACATATAAATTTGAATGTGCTATTCATATTACCCTTATTTTGCACTTCAATTCCTTGTTTTTCAATTTAACCCTAAAAAAAACATTCAATTAGACTTTAATATGGGCTAAATTATGCTAAAACAAAGTTTGAAGACCAAATTAAAATTTTTCAAGAATTGCATTATTATAATCCAATAAAATATGAGAGGGTTAACAATAATTCATGTATAGTAAAAATGCTACCCATTTAGTTTTATGTATAATAGTATTGTTTGTTTATTTTTCAGGAGATTTTTAATATTTTAATAAATTAATAAAGAGATTGTTTTTTCTTTTTTTGAGACATCTAGATTTTTCTCAAGTCTTTTTCGTTCAACCCTTTCCTCATTTTCTTTTCAATCCTAATTAATCTAGTTTC
>Ga0325403_1002304_pt1 | contig 16795 bp, 12 predicted proteins | sample PopdelMetagenome_19_FD_205665 | JGI IMG/M metagenome (GOLD analysis project Ga0325403, IMG submission 205665) | Populus deltoides microbial communities from Bellville, Georgia, United States - Xylem-PdKOR-R4 | ecosystem: Host-associated > Plants > Phyllosphere > Stem > Wood/Secondary xylem...
AAGAAGACAGGGAGAAAGGGCTAAAAACTGCATTATGGAGGTTATATGTTGTAGGATTACAATCTTAGCTAGGGAAACAAGACTTTGTCCTCATGGCCGTGAAGATCGAAGGTCACGCCAACGAAGGAAAAAGGGGCATTACTCAATAACTATGCTTCAATAGTCATGATTCTTTAATTGACGATACCATTAATTCGAAACTGGATCTCCCTTATTTGAAATTATCGTACGAGTACTTCAGAAGTTTGTACTGGTCACTTAGAAGGGGGGGAACTTCAAAGGTTGTTAGTTAGAATTTTGATAAAAAAAAAAAAAAGGAAAGGAGTTTTTAAAAACTTTTAAAGGATTGTAGAGCGTATCGGTGAAAAAATAAGAGAAGGGTATCCAAGAAAGTCGTGTTTTCTAGCGTCTTGCTCTTAGGTGAGGTGGATGCTGATGTGTAGTCTGTAAAACTAGGAAGTCTTCTTTTACATTGTGAAACTCATTGATGATTAAGTTAATAAAGGATGGAGGAATTCTACGATTGATGAAAGAGAGAAGAAGAGGATTTAGTGGAGGACAGGAAGTTAGATTTAGTGTATAATCACACGGAATGGCTTTAAAAGGATTAATTTATGTTGTCAAACCCCAACTAATTTTGAAGTGAATTTGTTGTTCTATTATATAATCATGCTACTTATTTTTCATTCGTCTACTAAATGAAGTTAGATGCAAAGCATAGGGTAATGTCAACTTGTATTTAAACTAGCCAAGTCAATTAGGTTACGCACTACTATTTTTAATAATTTTACAACGGAAATTTTTATTGATATTTATACCAACAGTCCATTGATATATATTTTACCAATGAACTCACAAATATAAACAATTCATCAGAAAAACTATAATCAGTAATTTATAGACTGTAAATAATAAATATATCAATGAATTTACAGACAGAAAAGGCGCACCAAAAAAATTACCCATTTTACTCTATTGGTATATCCATTGGTAAATATAACATATCACCGACAGAATACTATCTGTAATTTTATCAGTGTGTTAACAATAATATTTTTTTAATTCTCTAGAATATACCGACAAAATAGTTTCATGAGTAACCCCATCAGTAATAGTGGCATTTTCAGTAATTCTTTTCCAACTCTCTAAAATATACTGACGGTCTAGTTCTGCCGATAACCCTGTCAGTAAAATTTTAAAAATATTTTTAAAATATATATATATTGAACAGAAGTAAAAAAATAATTAAAATAAATTTATTTTAAAATTTTAAAATAAATTAGAATACGAATCAAATATTTATTACAAATTTAAACATTTGTACATTTAAATACAATAAATCTTAAATAGAGACGACGCTGGAGGAGAAGGAGGTTGGTCGTCGCCGAAACCATAGGGGCCAATTAGAGGATGCACATGAAGCACCCATATGTGATCTCATTTTCATTACCAATCAGCGGAGTTCTTCATAATCAACAGTGAGTCATTCATATTTATCATTAAGATGGGTTGTCTAATCTTATACTCGTTAGTCTAACATCGCCGTGAACTCTAAAGTTTAAACGCCCAGAATCGATGGCGAGCATCCAATTGTCGAAGCACTACGGATCCTCCATAAGTTTTCGAGCGTAATGTTAGAGAGTCCGTACATTCAATTTATATCGAGTCCACCAGACAATCCTACCTCCAAAAGCTAATCTGGATTAATGTTTGGATAGGTCGAAGGATCATTCTCGTATCTCTTCTTCAACCAGCTGTTATATGTATCCTAAAAAGAAAAAATAAATTCATCAAATTTAAGAAAATAATAGCTTAAGAAAAAAATTGATTGAAAACCACCATACCACAAAGTGTTGAGCTCGACTATCAACGAACTGTTGCACCTTTTTTTGGCAGTCATCACTTCGCACATGCATTTTAACAAAAAGCTTCATCAGGCTTGACTCGCGTCCAAGAACCGTAGTCTATAATAAAAAAATGTTGTCGGTTAAATATATTTGTAAAAAACAACAAATAAAAAAAATATTATCATCTATTTCGCATGAGAAATGAAAAAAACAGAGTCATCAGTAAGCGTGGTAACAAAATCATGAACATGTCAGTTCTGGTTATCCATACTGAATTGTGATCACCGAGTGAAATGCGCGGATGTCACGTATTGAATGTATTCTACCCATACAGCCTCTGAAACGTATGACAATCTAAAGTCCTTTCAAGTTGCCACATCATTCTAACATAAAAGCTCTCTTTCTTTCGTATATTTTTTGGCTTTTTTTTAGTCTCATACTAAAAATTACGCAACCTATATGGTGCAAATTAATTATCTATTAGTAAATGAAAAGGAAGATTTTAATATTTGGAATAAAAAAAATTATCTTGAATTCAATCTTACCTAATTGCTGCAAGATTCTCCCAAATCCTCCTCGCAACATTGTCATCAGCTCTCTCCCGTTCAAATTTTTCAATGAAATAAAAATTTATAAAATAAAAATTTCAATAATTTCAATAAACAATCTAAATTAACATAAAAAATATTTAAGTTAATATTAATCTTGCACCTTGAAAACCATGCATTGACCTGTAGTTTTCATTCAGAATATTTGAAAATATGGCTCCATTAAAACAATGAAATTTCCATCAACGATTTAAAAGCCGATGTTATTGTTCTAGCAGCCTCGATATTTGTAAACCTGAAATTGCATTCATTAAATAATATTATTTTTTTTCAAAAATTACTAAACATGACATTGTAAAGCAAAACAAACTTACATTGAAATGTCGTCCTTCCATTGGACCTTGTACTTGCACGTAAATGGATCCCGCTATGAAGAGACCCCCCTCGATGATGCGGTATGCAATAGACTTTCCCCTAGGCATCTACACAAATTACATATAAAAAAATTCTTATTTAAAAAAAAATCAGTCGCATCTCTCCTAAACAGGAGACCATCCAAAAATTTTAACCTACAAATACACAACATAAATGTCACAAACCAGTTGATTTTATTCAATTTATTCTAACAATTTAGCATAATTCAATTTCATAGAAAATTTTCATTTTCAACATGATAATATTTTTAATCATAAATTTACAATAAATTATTATAAGTTTACAAAAATTCAAAATAATAATTAAAATTAATCCTACACACTCAATTGAAATTGAACAACAAAATTAAAAAAAAAAACTAAAATTCAACAAAATAATGCAAAAATTATTACAATAACAACTAAAATTCAACACAATTATTTCTAAGTGGTAATATTTTTAATCCTGAATTTACAAAAATTTATTCTAAATGGAATAAAACAAAATAATAATTAAAAATATTCTCACACATTTAATTGAAATTGAACAATAACTTTGAAAAAAAATAACTAAAATTCAACAAAACAATTCAAAAATTATTTCAATAAAAAATAAAATTCATATCATTTATTAATTGATAAAATTATTAAGAACACAAAATTGAACAAACATAATGACAAAAAAAACATAAATAATTCAAAAAAACACAAAAAAAGAAGAAAAATAGATGAAAAATTCTTACCTTAATGGCGTGCTTGATATTGGCTTTTAATTAAAAAAAACTACAAAAATGAAAAACAAAAAAAAATGAAAAGACATGTTAATAAACCCAAAAAAATTAAGAAAAATAAGAAGAAAATGAAGAAAGACAACATACCTTAGGATGAGAAGAGAAGAGAATGTTTGATCTCGAGTTTGAAGGAGAGAGAGAGAAGAGAAGAGAAAGAGAGAGAAACGGGTGGGTGAGAGAAAAAGAGAGAAGAAGAAGAAGTCTTGGTCAGTCATGGTTGAGGTCTTTTATTTTGGTTTTTACTGATAGGATTACCAATAGAATATTAAATATTAATATTTTTAATATCTTTTTTGTGATTCCATTTGTAAAGTCCAATTGGTATCTAGGCCCTTTTACCAAAAAAATCACAGAGGAAAAATTAAATATTAATATTTGTAATATTTTCATTGGTGATTCCGTTTGTAAAGTCAAATGTAAATTTCAATTTGCGTGAAAATTTTCAGAAAGCCCCTCCAAATATTAACGGTGGCTTTTCATTCTATCGGTGATTCCATTGCTAAAAAAAGTGAATAGTCAAAAGATCATTAATTATCACCGCATTAAGAAGTGAATAGTTCTCATGGTCTCTGGAATTTACTGACGGAAATATTTTGTCGGTATACTCGTATGTAATTAACACTGTGAACAGTATCAGGGTGAAGGGGAACAGTTCTCATGGTCTCTAGAATATACATATTTCGTCAATATACCCTTATGTAATGAATTCCATGAACAGTGTCAAGGTGAAGGGGAACAATTCTCATAGTCTCTAGAATATACTAACGGACATATTCTGTTGGTATACTTGTATGTAATGAACACCGTGAACAATACCCGTATTGGAATTTAACTGGCATGACCCTGATTCATTCTCATAGCATCCATAACTATATTCATATAAGAATTATTATTGTCATCTACAACTTCATGCACGTTGCTAGAATTAGAAGTTGACCCAACCATCTATTCTACCATGTATTGTTACAACATTTGGATCAATAAATCTTTTTTATTTTTACACCTTCTGCATGAACTTCTAATACTGTCTCCACTAATATTTCTCGGATTAGATAGTGCGTAATTAATAAAACCTTGAACCTTATTATAATAATCCATTATCCGCAACCCTTAGGTTTAATCTCAATACATCTATGAATGATCATTCATTACTTATATCAAACCTATATAAAATAATGATGACAACATGTATTAATTAACTATGTTAACTAAATAATTTGTAAAAATATTGATTTAACTCAAACTTATTCAATCTATTTTAATAGTACTCTTAATTCATTATCAATTATCTATATAAATTCAAATTTTTACACATGTACCAAAAATTGCAACTCAGCAATAAAATTGACAAAATATAAAATGACAATAAAATTGACAAAATATAAAACGAACTCGTTAAATAAGTCATTATTTATTTCTTCATAAAATATCCGAGTCAGAATTTCGACATAAGTTTCATCAATTTACAAACAAATATAATTTTACAAAATCTAAAACAAACTGTAACATGTACAAATCCCTAAAAAGTAATGAGCAACACCTAAATCTTGAAGCTTGAACTCTGACCTCAATAAAGTGATCAGTCATTTAAGCAAGATGAAATTACTCCCAATAAGTAAAATATCATCAACATAAACAAGAAAATAAAAGATATCACCACCTAAAAACATGATGAAAAATGATGTATCAATCTTGAAAGTATAAAAATCATTGGAAGGGAGATAATCACTCAACCTAGTTGTACCAAGCCTGAGGGGCTTGCTTTAACCATACAGAGACTTATAAAGCCGACATATATGAGAAGAAAAGTAGGATGAACTAAATTTGGAGGTTGTTCTATATATACCTTTTTCTTGAAGTGTTCCATTTAAAAAAGCATTATGAACATCTAGTTGATTGATATACCAACCTCTAGATACTACAATAGTAAGAAGCAACCAAATGGTAGAGGGTTTAACCACGAAACTGAAAGTTTTGAATAATCAATACCCTTATATTAAGAGAATCCTTTAGCAACTAAGTGAGCTTTGTATCCCTCAACGTTATCATTATCAAGGTGCTTAATTTTATACACCCATCAACTGCCAACCATATTTATAGAAAGGTGAAGTGGAACTAATAACAATGTACCATTACAATGTAATGCATGGATTTCAACTTACATCGCTTTATGCCATGAAACATCGATTTTCTTCCTAAAAAGTAAAAGGTTCGTGAGCAGGAGTGGATGTTACCCATCATGAAGATCATACTGAGGAATCTAAAGATCGGCTCAAACACACATAAAGTGGATTGTTCTATCGGTTAGGAACCCATCAATACCTTTAAGCCATATTTAGACCACACAATGCAGTTTACCTCAGGTAATGTGCGCTAGGGGTGCTAATACCTTCTCTAGTTACAACCAGTCACTTACCCTAGAATTTCATATTAGACCAGTCCACTCAGGCCTCCTAGTGGCCCTAAACAAAATAACTAGATGGTGACTCCTTGATCCCGACATCGCAACATCACGCGCTCAAGTGCGACAGAATGACGACTCCACTAGGGACTTTTTTTAACAGTTTTGGAATAGGTTTTGTGTGTTTTATATGATTTGATGTGTTTAAATTTTCACATCTGGCTTCTTCTTTTTTTACTTATATATGCTTTATCTTGCTCATGCATGTGTGTTAGATATTGATGAATGTTTTCATGTATCACTAGTTTATGTATGATATATCGCTCCAGAATGCACACACATGGAAACTTCAGGTTAGGTGGGGGAGTAGCGGTTTACCCTATGACTTTTAGTTAGGGTTTAAGTTCATAAAACCATTCGACTCTTTTTTGAGTGCTTGGACTAGTAGTGATTGATATAGGTACCATTCATGAAAGTAATCATTTACACAACAAGAAACCCTTTTAAGACTAGATAACACCTACCTTAATGTCTCAAGTAAAAGGACATAGAACTTGCCTATAGAATGTATGTTCCATAAATAAATATTGTTGCATTAAGACATGCTTAACACTAAAAAAACATCTTGAATTGTAGGACTTAGGATTGATACCATGGCCACCATTAAAAGGATGAACTTCGTTGAATACGGGTTGGATTTTGAATCCCTATAGCTATTAGAAGGGGATTGCTTGAGACTAAATGATAGCAAATTGCCACCTGTCACGGGAGGGGGGCGCGATGTCGTCTGGCGACGGCGGAGGCTCCCTGTCGTGCCTCCTGGGTGAGGGGTGTTGTATGTTGGGAAGGTTTTTTGGATTTAATCATAAAATTATGATTAATGTTTAGGAGTCGCCACCTAGTATTATGGTCACTAGGAACCTATGGTCTGCGAGAGTCTGGGTAAGGGACTGGTTATGCAAGAGGAAGACGCATCACCCCCAGTGCACCCTATCTAAGGTAAGCTGCATTGTTGTTTGATTGTTTTTTCTAAGTCGGGTTTCTATTCGTTGGTCTTTTCTAAGGCTCAAGGCAGATTTCTCTTCATGAGAGAGTCTCTACCTTATCGGGTTAAATCCTAACCGTTTTAAAGTCTGAATTTTAGCATCGCATTTTTACACCTTGTATCTTTAATACTTAAGGATGTACTTTATCATGTAATTTTACACCTCACAAATATTAAAGTCTACATCTGAATCCTAAAAAAAGATTGGAAAAGGTTTTTGACATGTTGGTCAAATCCTAATGGATAATCATAAACTGATTACGATATCCATTTTTTATTTTTTAAACATGAAACAGATGCAATTTTTGTTTTTACGAAGATATGCTTGAAAGAATTTTAGGAATTGGTCATATGCAATAAAATATTTTTTTTTTAAAATGTTTTCAATTTTTTTTTTTTGAAATATTTCAGAGAAAACCAGGTATTTTAATACCGGAGTTGTATTTTACAATGTAAATATACAACCCAATATAATGAAAAATTGGTAGAAAAATATTTGAGAAAACCGCAATTTTTTTGAAATAATTTTTTTGAAAATTATAATTCATGTCTACTGTTCACTCTGTGAATAGAGACGGCGAAGATGAAAAAGAAGAAGGGGAAGGGGAGAGAGGGCGGACAACCTGGCGCGGCGGTGGCCCGGTCGAGGATGACGGTGTGCTGCCAGTGGTTGCAGCGGTGGAGCTGGTGGCGGGTGGCAGAGCAAGATGAAAGAAGGAGAAGAAAATCTGCAGGGGGAGAGGAACCGGCGATCGCGGTGGCTATTCTTCCACTGGTGTGGATTTGGGTTCGCAGGGAGGCTACACCGCCATCTGTTGGTGGAGGAGAAAGGTGTCTGTGAGGTCTTCAGGGGCTGAAGACACAGTGGAGAGAGAGGAAGAAGGAACGTCTTGCAGAGGAGAGAAAGACGTTCACGGTGGCTTATTACAGACGCAGTGGTGGCTGGCCGGTGGTCTTGGCAAAGCTTGCTGGTGCTGGTTGCTCAAGGCAGAGCTGGAGGAAGAAATGGTGACGGTGCTAGTTTCCTGTGGCGGAGGAAGAAAGAAGAAGAAAATCTGCAGCGGGGAGAGGGAGGAAGGCTGGTTTTTTGGCTTACTTTGGACAAGATTTTCTCCTCCCTCAGGCCATCAACTCAGCCTCTATTTATAGGCAGTGGAAGAGGGTAATCTCTTCTGCACCGGGGTAAAATTTCAGCCCTTGATTTAGATGGGAAGGATCCCAACCGTTGGCTCAAAGTAGACATGGTACACTGTCAAATTGTCAAATCTACAGTTGCAGGCTGCCTGAGTTGGCCTCTTTGGGGTGGTGCCACGTCCGTTTATTTGTCAGTGAGCCAGTGAAGACTATACCCAAACGTAGAGGGATGTCTGGTGATCAGTTTCATGCAAGTTTTGGCAAATTTGGTGGACGTTAGGTTCATTAAATGCACCTGCAAAGAAGGTGACTGAACCAGTTTTTTCAGAAAAATAAAGAAGAAGATGAACAGTACCAAAGCTCTGGTTTTGGTCCACGTTCATTTCAGTCCTTTCTCTTTCAATTTCTTTCAATTAAACCTCTAATTGACACTAAACTTTTGCAATTAAGCCCCTGATGAACTTCAATTGGAGCCTCGAAGTTACGCGCCTATTGCGATATAGTCCTTGGTCTCGGATTTCTTCAATTTAGCCCCTAATTGACCCAAAAACTTCAATTTTCTTATAATTTTGCCCCTAATTTCAATATATTAACATGGTAAAAATTAAATTTGGTCTCTTAAAATTCTAATCTCCTCAATTAAGCCCAAATTAGGCTCCCAAACTTAATTTTTCACCAATTAAGCCCCAAATAAAATTAATTTGACCCATTTAAAGTATAATTAAGTCCTTGCACTTAATTAAATCTTTCAATTGGACCCAAATTAATTCTTAAACATAATTAAAATTTAATTTGGCCCATGATTAAATCAAATTGGCCTATTAAAAATTTAATTATGTCATTGGACTTAATTTTTATGCAAATTCGTTCAATAATCATTTAATTGACCTTGAATTTGCATTTTTTTTCTCCATTCTTAGGCATAATGGGGTACAATTAGGCCTTGAATTTCCTCCAAAAATTGCAACATGATTTTTCGACCTACTTTCTCCACGTTGTCAGCCTTTATTTTATTTTTTATTTTTATTTTAAAAAAATGAATTTTGAGGAATAACCCAGAATTGGGTTATGACACCACCCTTCAGAAATGTGTGTTGCTTTGAAAACATCTTGAAGAAGCTCATCTCACCATGAAAAGCATCCCTGATGATGAGTTTTTAAAGAAACATTGGAGGATAGTGGAAATCACAAAGGTGTCCATGCAGAATTCATCAATTAAAGCCTTGATGTAAACATGCTTCATTTTTTGGAATGTAAACATGTGTCCTACTTTGAAAGAGTATGGTTTACTAATTGAATTCCCTTGAAATCTATACAAAGTCTACTTCTACCGAAGGCGCGACAAAGTTCTAACTAAATTGGCTGAATTGATCAAAGTTCCAGATCTCCATAAGATATTGAAAAAATTATTACTAGCGTAAAGTGGAAGATGATCGAAGAGGTATTCTAAAGAAGGAAGAATGACTCTAGATTTGTTGAAGAAAAGGGCAGAATACTTGCTTTAGGAATCTTTAGTTTGGTTTTATTTCCAAACCTTACTATAATAATCAATTGAGGCAACTACAGCTTTTATTGCATATAAAAACACTTAGATAAATCTCACTGCGATGATATAAGCAGAAACTATCTTGACGCTCAACCATTGTATAAGGGGTGGAAAGGAATCGATGAGATATTATAAAGAGTTGTTGTACATATGTTGATTAGCCATATAGAAACTAAGAAGCTGGTATTTAACAATTTCTGATGGTTTAGTCAAAAACCATTAGAGATAGTTAAAGAGGAGGAGCAGAAGGACCTAAGTGAGGAAAATTAGAAAGTAAAATTACAGGGAATTCTATAAGGAGAAGTGAAGTGGAAAGCCTTGTAAATGAGAGCAACGGATTGTTTAATGAGTTGTGGGCAAAGATAATGGGTTCCTCTTATGGGAGTAGCTGGATATGTTAGCTACGCCACCATTTTGGTTGTAAAGAAACTTGGAGGCGTACAACATGTGCCAAGGATGACCAATTTATCTCAATTCTATGGGTTATTCAAGGACCAATTTGATTTGAAAGTTGTGGAGAACATCAAGTAAGACTAAAAAGCTTTTGGTATTGATCAAGAAGGAGTCAGATGGTTTGAGAAATCCAGTTACTAGTGAAAAGTATTCAAAATGGAGAAATCCATCACTAATCATCATTCCCATGACTCTTGGATTTGAAGTCAAGACTTCACATGCTATTGAACCACTAAAATAAAGAGAATTAGCAATGAGGAAGAGTTGAGAAAACAATTGGAAAAGCTTTAAATAGAGGTGGGAACCAGTAAAGCCGTCAGGATATCCCTCGAGGAGCAATTTCTTGTTGAAGAGAAATTGAGAAAGTTTGTAGAGCAGTAGCTGAAGCACAAGCACAAGAAAATCATGTACTTAGAGAGGCAATTAAAAGAAGAAAAGGCAGCTAAAAACCAAGCTGAGAAAGAAGAGAATTAGGAACAAATTGGATGCAAACCAATACTAAGCTAAAGGCTTTGAAATCCAATTTCAATGATTGCCAATAAAGGATTGATATGTCTTCAAGGACCTAAGCTGAGTTAGAAAGCCATATTGCGCAATATAAAAAGGTTATACAAAAGCATATAATGCTAGAAAGTGAGCTAGCTAAAGCAAAAGCCAAAAGAAAAGTTGTTGGGTCTTCAAAATTGATTTGAATAATAAGAAAAACGAGATGAATATGATAGATAAGAAGCTCGACAAAGAAAAAGCCAACGCAAAATATTTGGAAGAAAAGAATGAGGTGCTCAAGTGCCACAACCAAATGATTAATACCAACAATAATCAACTGAATAGGAATAACATGTTACTCTTGGAGAACATGAGAAACATGGATGAGCAGATTGATCGAGCCTCAATCTATGCCCGAAGAATCTGCCACAATGCTCGGTAAGTAAGAAGGGATGCCCATCAATATCAAACAAAGCATGGTTAAGACTAATGTTTTTTTTAGGGACATAGAGAACAAAAGTTTTCTCTTTCTCTTTGTAAACAATGATGATGAGTAGACTAGCTTTCAAATATAAAAGTTTTCATCAAGTATTGATGAAAGGGCTTAGACTCAACCTTTTGAGCAATATCTCTTTGTGATTAGTATACTTTTATTAAGCATTGGCTCAGATTAAATTTTATCGACAACCATGAAATGATCGGAACCGTACTTGTTTATACAGGAATGGTGGTCATATATCAGCCCGGGGTATAGCTAATCCATATCCAACATACATCATCGTGTATAATCATATATCCATATACATTTATGAATTATGGAATATGCATGGTAGATATTCAAAATATAGGTCCCTTGCCAGAGTCTACAATACTAGGTTTCGCAAAAGGATGGAAAATAAAGAAAGGGTTCACTATAAGGCTCACTACCAAAAAGAGTGAGAAGATGTTAAGAATAATATGGCTAAGATGTCTGGCTTACTCGAACAACTCTTATGAGCACAATCTAGAAGAGGGACATCTAGTCAATAGTCAACCATGTTACCGTCACTAACAGCTCTGGTTATCCTCGATTCATAAGAATTAGGGGAAAATATAACTAACAATAGAGGGATCCTACAAGGTTGAATCCGCCAATCATCACGAACAAGATAAGTAGGATGTTTGAGAGGAAAGATTAAGGTATGTTGAGGGATTTGACGTCTACGACCCAGTTAGAGCAGATGAGATATACTTGGTGCCAGATATAGTGGTGCCCAAGAAGTTTAAGGTGCCAGAATTTGTCAAGTATACAGGACTGGAATGCCTTAATAAGCACTTGAGGTCATATTGTGACAAAATGACAGAAGTCATACGCGATGAGAAGTTTCTCATCCATTTCTTCCAAGACAGCTTGATCGGTTCTGCGTTCAGTTGGTACATGACCTTGGATAACATAAGGATCAAGAAATGGAGTGATCTTGCTGATGCTTTCTTGAAACAATACAAGTTAAATATTGACATCGCTTCGAACCGGACAAGCTTGATGGTGATGGAGAAGGGCAACAAGGAAACTGTAAGGAAGTACACTTATAGGTTAAAAACAAAGCAATGCATGTACAACCACCTTTGTTGGAGAAAGAGATGGTGACTCTATTCGTCAATACTTTTAAGTCCCTATATTATAAGCATCTGATAGGTAGCTTCGCCTAATATTTTTATGATACTATTGTTATTGCTGAGAGAATAGAACAATAAATAAGGGCTAGTATAATATCAGAACCTACCAAGAAGAAAGGGTTTATTGGGAGGAAAAAGGATGTTAAAGTGAGAAATGTGGAAGAGGGGTATAAAGCTAAAAGGAATTACCAAACCCAAAGCTATCAGACCACGTCTTCTCAAGTATCCAGTATTAAATTTTTTAAGCCTCTTTCAGTAAGCCATTCCACTAACCAACTAGAAAACCAAAACAAAAAAAAAATCTAAGGAGAGCTTACCAAAGAAACCAAAAACAATATTGATGATTGCCCAACATTTAAGATGAAGCTCTTACAGTTATTCAAAGTAGGATGGATAACCTTTAAAGATACCCTAAACATTAATTTCAACCCCCTATCTAATCATGCTTCTAGTAGTGGGGGAGTAAATGTTGTGAAGTTTGGAAGAAAGATAGAGAAGGTTTTAAAGGTAACCATGGATAGGTTGTATAACATGTTAGTGCAAGCCAAGTATTTACCAATAAAAAATGAATTAGGTTCAAGAAAGAGTGACAGTTTTTATAGGTTCTGTGAAGTAATAGGACATAACATCGATGAATGTGAAGATTTCCACCAGAAGGTGATAAAATGATGACTTGTGGTCTGTTACAAATAAAGAAGGAAGAAAAGGACGATCTCATAAGCATGACAAGTTTCCAAAGGAAGAAAATAATGATATCGTAAGCGTCATAAGTTTCCAAGGGAAGAAAGCAGAGATGTGTAGGCTTTAACATACCAAGAGTGGTCCACCGAAGCTCATCTTGACAATAAAAAGCCAAGGGCAAATAGTTTACAGAAATTCTCATAATTATAGAAATTATCCCAATGTTGAGGGTCCTACTCCTGTGTTTCAAATCGAGATTGATGGATTAACTCGAAGTGCCAAGTGTTTTACGCCTGAAGAACTAGAAAGGCAATGAAAAGCCAAGGGCAAAGAGGTTATAGATGTCATCAAAGATATGGAAATAAACGAACCCATGAGTGAGGATGAAGCTGAAGAATTCTTAAAGCTGATGAAGAACAGTGAGTATAGTATGGTAAAGCAGCTAAAGAAAACCCCTGTTAGGATATCCTTAATGTCTTTTATCCTGAGTTCTGAGCCCCACCACAATACACTGTAAAAAGTGTTGAATGAGGCATATGTGCCCCAGGACATGACCCAAAAGACTATGAAGCATCTAGTCAGAAGAATTCATGCAACAAATTGATTATACTTCACTGAAGACAAGATCAATGTTAGAGGAACGGGTCATAATAAACCTCTATACATCAATGTGAGGTGCAAGGCTTGCATCATTGGAAAAGTATTGGTGGACAATGATTCAACTTTAAATGTACTCCCAAAGCATGTGCTGGATAAAATGCTAGTTGATTTAACATGTATGCTGCCAAGCACCATGATAGCTAGTACTTATGATAGTTCCCCGAGGCAGGTGGTAGGGACCATTAAAATAAAGTTGTGCATTGGCATGCAAGTGTTTTTAGTAACCTTGTAAGTGATAGATTGTTGCGATATCACGGTCACATAAATTAATTACCCTAACTTAAATAAACAAGATAGTATAGAATAAGTAAGGAGTCGATCCCACGAGGAAGGTTTAGTTTAGATTTTTATGCTATACGATATGCAATAGGAGGATTTTGAGATTATCTAGGCTATAGCATAATAAAACAATCAAGCTAAATTAAATATATTAGAAAACTATTAAGAGAACAAACATTGGTTTCAAATAGACGTCCACCTACGGAAATCAGAACTGATCATTGAAACGAAACGTCAATTTATAATCTGAATCTTTATCTTTTCTTAATATTGGTTAGTTAACAGATCCGCTGTATAACTAACCCTAACCAACAAACAATCACAGTATCCGCACTAGTAATTTAATTCAATGGCATCCTTAAGAACTAGATAAATTGATTAATCTAGACAATATAATTGTCTGCAGGTCATGTTTGATTTGTTCAAATGTTCTCCCTAGGATTAATTACGTAGATCTGCCATAATTATTAAACTCAGTTGCTTCACAAGTTTATATACCACAACTCCAGTTTTGATATCAAACTTAGTAATAGATTGTTCAAAATAACAACTTAGAGTCCGTTCTGGTAATTAAAATAAACAATCATATGACATAAGCATAGAAAAACAAATATATTCGTCATATAAACTGAAAAGAAAAGGTTAAATAAATCTCACAGTTCTTGAAATCTGAAAGTCCGTGTGTCCTTACAACCAAGAAAAGAGTTTAGTCTTGCATGTCTATTAAACAACTAATCAAAAAGAAAGAAGAATGCATGATTTCTGGTTTGTGAAGGAAATGGTGTGTTTTTCTTCTCTTTTCTGGCCGCAACTCTTTCCTTTCTCTCTTTCTTTTTTATCCTAGGAAACCCTTATCTCTTTTCTACAAAATAGTCCTTTTCTAAGTAGACAATTTACATTTAAGTATTTCACCAACTATTTTCCTAAAAAAAAGAGAAATAGCCTTACATAAAATCTTCAAGCTTTGACTTGTGACTTAAAGGAGCTAAATTGTCGAAATAAAAACTTGAATGTCAATTTGGATGCTTTGGGAAGTAATTTGGACTTGTTTCTTCACAAAACCTGTCTGCTGGCAGAATTCATGTGTCATCTTAAAAACATCATATCTCTCTCATATAAGCTTTGTTTCTACTAAACTTTGGTAGGCTGATAGGTCTTTGAGTCAGGAATCCAACAAAATTAAGTTTGCATCAAATGAACTTCTCTAGCTCAAGATATTCAAGTCGGAATGGCCAAAGGTCAACATTGACAGAATGCAAGATTTGTCTTCGAAAGCTGCGATTTCCTTGCTTTTTCTTTTTTTATTTTTCTTTCCATATATGTTTAGAAAGGTATGGATGTTAGCTTTCTAATTCCATTAGAATCACTTCATTTCGACTTCTAGAGCTCAAGCTCTGCACAAAACATCGATCGAAGATCAAATCTGTCAATTATCTCCAATTTACTTCTTTTTTAATCTTACATTCAAAAGTGTCTTCAAAACATAAAATAAAGAATATCAAGGCATTTTATATATAAAACATAGAAAAAATACTAGATAAATATGGGTAAAACTATCAAATAATATGGTTGCATCATGGACATCCACCCGTTATATAACATGTTATTAGGAAGGCCTTGGATATATGCCATTGACATCGTGACATCATCCTTACATTAGTGTTTGAAGTACATTGTGAATGGAACATTGGTGAGAATTAAGACCAAAGAAACCTTGTCAATGATACAGAATATAAAAGTTCCATGCATAAAAGCCGAAGGGAGTAAAGATGGAAATCTTCATGCTTTTGAAATTGTTAATACAAAATGGGTGCCAGAAAACACGGTATTGAGAAAATTAGTACTTTTTGAAGCCAGAAGAATGGCAGCCAAATATTTCTTAAAGATTACCTTCTTTTCCAATATGATCCTATCTCTGGGAATCTTGAAAGAATAAGTCCGATAAGGTTAAAGACTGCAAATCAAATATTCAGGCTCAAGTTTAAGCTTAAAAAGAAAGACTATAAAAGAGCTACTCATATCAAACAAGAAAAAAAGTTGGCCAAACTTGAAAGGAAGGGAATCGAAAGAAAAGGAGATTGACATCCCCCCAATTCATGTATCATTCCCAAAAGCTACTTATATAATGCACTCTGAAACACAAGGCTTGTTGATATGGACATCAACACATTAAAACACAATGACAATAAGGTCAAGAGCTGTAATGAGAAAGGAAATGTTGTGAAAGGAGAAAAGTTGTTGCTGCAACTAACTGTCCACGTTGTAGAAGAAACGTTTGCAAAGACCTTCGCACGAAAACTGGCAAATGGTGAAAGGTTCCAAAATTAGGTGACCCAAGAGGCTCATATAGTCTTTAAAAATTAAATGACAATGTTGTTCTAATGTGCTTTTTGTGTTTTTCTGTGTTTGTCTTTGCTTTCATACTAAGATTGGCAATCTTGGCTCAAGATGTCAACATATAGTTTTTCATTGTAGTTTAGCCTTTCTTTTATCAATAAGATTATGCATTTTTGTATTTTTTTTTTTTATCTTTATCATTGCAAAATACACACTTATACTAAAACACCTTTCACTTTCAGGGAATCTGAAAGCGAATCATCCATAAAATCATAAGCACATTACATTGAAAATGAATGGCCAAATTTTGATGAGTACACAATTTCAATGGAAGAGAATGAATGGAAAGATAATGATGTAAAATAATTCGCTAAGCTAATAGAACAATCAAAGCGAGCTTGGAAACCAGCAAAAAAAAAAGTTAGAGATAATTAATGTTGGTACGAGGCAGGATGAAAAAGAATTGAAATAGAGACTTAAATCACTGCTAGTGAAAAAGAAAACTTGTTCTTACTGCT
>Ga0325403_1002306_pt1 | contig 16791 bp, 11 predicted proteins | sample PopdelMetagenome_19_FD_205665 | JGI IMG/M metagenome (GOLD analysis project Ga0325403, IMG submission 205665) | Populus deltoides microbial communities from Bellville, Georgia, United States - Xylem-PdKOR-R4 | ecosystem: Host-associated > Plants > Phyllosphere > Stem > Wood/Secondary xylem...
CCCTTTTGCTCTTCCTCCAATCACTGAAGAAAGCTTCTCCATTCGGACCATCAACTTTTGTTTTCTGCAATGATTCTTGCCTTGCCTCGAAGAAATTCCGAAGGCAGCCTCCACACCATTTTCTACCGGGCAAATTAAGAGCATAATAGTCTCTTCCAACCTTTGGATTTAGTACATATGCAATATTACAGTAAACAATTAACCAAAAAAAAAACCCTAAAAGAGAACGAGATTTTACTATAATCTCTTTATAAAATACTAGTTATTATAATATTATTTTTTTATATGTTTATATTTTTTTTATCTTAATTTTATACTTTAATATTATATTTATTAAGAATTAAACTTCATAATTATTTTTTTCTGAGATTACCCTAGTCTCATGACCGAGTCATTGATTTGACAAATTGACTTAATCGACTCGAATTTTTTTTCTTTACCTAATTATTTTTTTAAAATTTTATCCTTCAATATTAAATTAATTGAGAATTAGACTTTGTGATTTGTTTTAGTTTTTTTTCTGTGAAGTTATTTCCGTCTCATAACTCAGGTCACGAGTTTAGTAGGTTAACCCAGATTGACTAAAGTTCTTTTAATTAATTTTTCAATTTCAATCATTCCTTCAACATTAGGTTTGTTGGGGATTGGAGTTCAAATATTTTTTCAGTTTAATTTTTAAGACATCATCCCAGTCTTATGGTCCAAACCGCAAGTTTGACGAGTTGACTCGAGTTTTTTTAACCTTTTCTTTTTAATTTTATCCTTTAACATTGGGTTAATTGAGAATTAAGTTTCATGATTTACTTAAGTTTTCTTTCTATGAGGTTATTCCTATCTCATGACTTGGGTCACGAGTATGTCAAGTTTACTTGGGTTGACTCGAGTTCTTTATTTGTATTCTTTTTTTATTGATTTTTCTTTTAATTTTGTTCTTCAACTTTAAGTTTATTGAGTGTTGAACTTTATAATTTTTTTTAGTTTACCTTTTATGAAATTATCTCAATCATATGACCCGAACCACGAGTTTGATGGGTTAACTTAATTTGTATGAGTTTTTTTTTCTCATTGTAATAGTTGTTTTTTTCCTCAATTTCATCCTTCAACATTGGGTTGATTAGAAATTAGGGTTAATGATTTATTCTAGTTTGCTTTTTATGAGGTTATCCATGTTTCATGACTCGAGTCACGAGCTTGGCAAGTTAACCTGGATTGAGTCGAGTTTTTTTATGTTTTTTTAATCGTTTTTGTTTTCAATTTCATCTTTCAACAGAGGTTTGATTGAGAATTAGACTTCATAATGTGTTTTATTTTTTTCTCTATTAGGCTATCTTGGTCTTATGACCCGAATTGTGAGTTTGGCAGGTTAACCTGAATTGACTCAGGTTATTTATTTTAATTAGATTTTTTTTTCATTTCATCATTGGGTTAACTTAATTTGTATGAGTTTTTTTTCTCATTGTAATAGTTGTTTTTTTCCCTCAATTTCATCCTTCAACATTGGGTTGATTAGAAATTAGGGTTAATGATTTATTCTAGTTTGCTTTTTATGAGGTTATTCATGTTTCATGACTCGAGTCACGAGCTTGGCAAGTTAACCTGAGTTGACTCAAGTTTTTTTATGTTTTTTTAATCGTTTTTGTTTTCAATTTCATCTTTCAACAGAGGTTTGACTGAGAATTAGACTTCATAATGTGTTTTATTTTTTTTTTTATTAGGCTATCTTGGTCTTATGACCCAAATTGCGAGTTTGGCAGGTTAACCTGAATTGACTCAGGTTATCTATTTTAATTAGATTTTTTTTTAATTTCATCATTCAATATTGAGTTTATTGAAGATTTGACTTCATAATTTATTTTGATTTGTTTTCTTTGAAGTTATCATGGTCTCATGACCTGACATGCATATTGGCAGGTTAACCTAGATTGATCCGAATCCATTCATTATGTTATTGTTTCAATAATTTTTTAAAAAGTCATCTTGAATATTTATTTTAAGTCAAAATATATTTTTATTGATCATTTAGGTTGTCTTTGAATTTATCAAATTACTTAAGTCATATAAGATAAATCTCCACACAACTTAAATTATTTTCTACTAGAGAAAACATAAGCAATGCCTACATATATTGTTTTACATTAAAAATAAATAAATTCGACTCATAGTGTAATGCAACGAATTATCTAGTTCATCACTATTCTTGATTGTTCAATGGGCATCGATGCTATCTTGTAGTACTCTGGTTTAAGTTTTAATCACAACGGTATTGGGTCCTGTTCTAACTTGATGGAAATTAATTTTCTTTGTAACTGTAATTAACAAAATGCTCAACATAATATTGATTTTGAATAAAGAATTTAATTGGACTCTATCTGAATATCCTGTGGGATGCTGGGTTATTAATTTTTTGTTAACTTAATGTGATTATTTAGTCCTGGAGGTTTGATAGACTTTATGTCAGATAATAGTTTTTTTATTTATTTGCGCTACGTTATGATTCAGATTATTTTATTTTAAGTTTTAAAAAAAATATAAAAATATTATGAAGTTAAAAATTTGATGCATAATTGCCTAAACACTTTTAAAAACATTTAAATGGTGACATGTTAAATGACATATTGAATGATATATCTTTTATAATAAAAAAAACATTGAATTAACAATATATTAAATCGGCTCGGGCCAACTATGATTAACCCATAAAACCCACAATATGGAGTATGAGATCATGATAAAACCATGTAAAGCCCAGTTATAATGAATAAAATATTGAAGCCTGAACATGAAAAAAATAATTTTTTTTTTAAAAAAACCCAATAAAGTGATTTGAAGAAACTTATATTGATGGCCAATTCAACATCATGAGCCAAGCCAAATTTTTCCAAACATTAGAAGAAAAAAGTTCATGCAACATTAGGATTTGTAAAGAAGTTAAAAAATTTAAGACTCAAGACATTGAGTCAACTGAGTTTAATAAATTTGGTTAATTTAATAATATAAAAAAAGCAACCCCAATTTAATAATATGAAAAAATAAACAAACCCGAGCAAATATTTTAAATATAAGTTAATATTCCAAAATTGCAACCCGTAAAATCTCAAACTCGGGCTGAATTAACAAGCTCAATTCTCAACCAATTTAATGTTGAAGGATAAAAAAAAAAATCAATCTAAAATAATTGTCAAAATAAAAAACATAGCAATAAAAAAAATAAGAATCAAACCTGATAGAAAAAAAAAAGATGAAAAGGAAAAAAATCAATTTTAGAAATTATCTCAAATAAAAAAGATAGCAATCAAAGGAATGGAAATCAAATCTAAGAGATGAAAAAATTAAAAGAGAATGAAATTGAAAATAATTTTCAATTTGAAATATTGTTTTTCAAATAAGGAAATTGTAATTAAAAGAATATGATTAAACTTGAAGGGGAAAGAAATTGAAGGGTTGCTATGAATTTTTTCAGGACAATACATAGATCGAGGTGAAGGAGATAGAAAAGAAGGAGAAAATTGAGTTGGTATCAAACCAAACAGAACCATCATGCATGTGCCACCTAGGGAGGTTCGCCCCGTCAAGATGATTGGAAAATACTAAGGAAGGTAATTTTCTGCCACCGTAAGTTGTCACGCACAACGCTTTAACAGAGTAGGGAGGCTTACATGTTGGCATGTACACCAACCTTTTTTTAATCATTATTGATATTAATTAAAAGACTAAATTGTCCCTAAGACCAAATAATTATATCTAAAAAACCAATATAAGATTATGAATAAGCCCTCGAAGTCGAGCTTTAAAAATTTTGATTTTAAAGGAAATAAAGTAATTACACCATGCTTTGAAAAGTTAAATATTTTTTTTAAAAAAACAAACTAGGCCCGAGTTAAGTTTTATTTTACTTTTAAGGGTATTTTAGTAATTTAACTATGTCAAAGGACAAAAATAACCTTGATCAATTCAAAAATATCTAATTTACAGTCATTAAAAGAGGGTAAGCATAGTAAATATACTGTTTTAATCCATAAGAATTGACCAAGACAAATCTTCTATACCTAAGTTAATGTTTCAAATTTATAATCTGCGAAACCATAGATCCAGGTTCAGTTAAGAAACTCAATTCTCAACTAATTTAATGTTAAAAGATGAAATCGAAAAAAAATCTCAATTTAAAAAATTTACTAAAGCAAAAAAAATAGCAATAAAAAGAATGATTATCAAATATGAAAGAAAAAAATAGAGGGTTAAATTGAGGAAAAAAATCAAAATAAAAAACTATCTCAAATATGACAGACTAAGAAATTAAAGGATGATAAAATTAAAAAAAATTCAATTTTAGAAATTAATGAAAATAAAGCAAATAAGAATAAGAAAATGGATGAACCAATCCAAAGAGAAAAGGCTTGAAAGGTTGAAGCGTGAATTTCTAAGAGGAGAAGGAAAAGAAGAGGAAAAAAAAGAAAAGGCTATCAACACCGAATTAAAGATCTCGTTGATCATATATGTCGTCTAAAGAGGAAGAAGACATCAAAAGGAATCGAATGTCACGACAAAACAATGGTTTCAATCACTAAAGTCAATCGCACATGTTTGCCAGAAAATAACTGGGCGACTCACTTACCAACACGTGCAATGCTAGCGTCAAAAATGTTTTTTATTCTTTTATAATCAAAATACCACTGTGCTCCTATGAGCAAATAATTATCAAGAAAGAATCATTGTGAAATTACGAATAAACCCCTGCAATCATGGAATTTGACAGCATTAGCTACACTTTTGGACTTGGGAAGAGCTTATAAAATCTTGCTTTAGGTGAGCTGCTTGTATCAAGAAAACACAATAGGATTTTACACATGAACTATCCATTTGAATGAATAGACGGACCAGAGCCCCTATCACAGTGTCTTTATAAATTCTAATTGAATATGCGAAAAATAGAAGAAGAAGATTGACCAAAATTTCGTACTACCTTACCATTTGAATAATTAAACTGGATGTCCACGTGGCAAGCCATCATACTTTCCCGCGACCACCAAAATATTCGAATTTACAGAAATTCCAAGCTCCTTGCTCTACAATTACGTAAATCAAAGAATCCCATCACGCGCCTTTATAAAATAAAAAATAATTACAACACCGGAGAGTCACCGGGGCGTCTAGAAGATTCTTACACTGGCACAAGACACGTGATGCAACGCGCTATGAGTCGACTGGTTTTGATGTTTCGTCTGTTTATGTATGATAAGCTCGTAAGATGGGTTTACGACTCTATTCGTCCTTGTACTCCCACGACTATCTACACAGACTACTTATAATTACAAGGTTGTGAGGACTTTAATTTACTTGTGTTTTTTTAATTATAATTCTGTAAATTCTTATAAAGCTTTTTTAAGTAGTGCTAAAATTAATTAATAAAGATTATAATTGGTGTTTCAATTCATTTTATTCAACATGAATTAAAATGAAAAAAACAAAAATTAAAAACTTTGTTAATTTTTAATATATTTTCTACTAACAATGAAGATGAATTAAATTTTTTTAAAAATATCAATTAGAAGATTATAAAACTTATGTTTCAATTCATCCAATTGAGAATTAATTAAGAATAAAAATACTGTAGTTATTTTTTAAATCCTCGATTAAATAAATTGTACTTTTTTTATTATTAGGTGAAAATGGCTTAGAAACTAATAAATTACTTTTTAGAAAATGCAAGCAAGCAAGAGTCTAGGGGACTCGTGCCGCACAACTCTGCTAGTCGCTATTCAATGTGGACGCTGTTACAAGTAAAGGGATGAGATTTGCTTGTAAGAAGGACTTAATCAACTATTTTTACGGTCGGGGTACTTAATTAAATATGTTATAATAGTATAGGGATGAATAAGGTCGTAAACATGCTATTGGGTGCTGGAGATTAGCGTTTATAGGCGTTGTTTTATAGTATTTTTGGATTATTGTATTACACACAAGTTCTGGAACTCTTATCGACTTTGCATTTATGCCCTTGTTTTGAAACCAGAAAGGGATGTTGATTCCGAAGTCTTTTTTATTTTTTTCAAGTACTTATTTTGGTTTTGCTTGAAATTTTTAAAATGTAGCAGAGTTTTTTTTTTTTTTTAATGTGAGGAACTTTATTTTATGTGGATAAATCCGAAAATACTAAAAATAATGTCAATCCATGGATAAATGGATTGGTGAATGTGACTAAAACTATATTTGTTTCCTGAAAAATGATTTTTAAAAAAATATTTTTCAAACTTTTTTATGTTTATTTGCTATTAGAAAAGTTGGCCAACAAAAAATATTTTCCACTCAACTAAGTATTGAAGTTTTTATTGTAGAAAATTTTATTGTTTTGGTAATTTTATAGAAATATGATATTTTTGGATAGATTTAGTTTAAATGCAAGCTTTTTATTTATATGGAAAATGTAGCTGTTCATAGGGTTTTGCCAATCTCCTTGCATTAATGTTGAAATTCAATAAATAAAAAGCCAATCTCCTTGCATTAATGTTGAAATTCAATAAATAAAAAGAAACAAAAATTACAAGAGGCATGAAAATAAGAGACATCCTTCAAATAAAAATAATAAAATTAACTTATCATTAAGAAAATGATTAATTTGAATAACTCATGAAATATTAATTTTATCGTGTCTTATTAGCATCATGCAAGCATCGAAATTCGTTTATTCAAGAACTAAGTATAACCTATATGTTTTTGCGTTATAAAAATGTTTTTGTAAAAATTTAAAATTTTTTTATTTTTTTACTTACTTTAAATTAATATTTTTTTGATATTTTCATATCATTTTGATGTGCTGATGTCAAAAATAATTTTTTAAAAATAAAAAAATATATTTTTTTGATGTATTTTCGAGTGAAAAACACTTTAAAAAACAACCGCAACCACATTTCCAAATAGAGCCAATTCTATCGCACCTCAAATCATCCAAAACCACCGGTCATCTTAAACACTTGAGTTTTTATTTCTCTAAAATGAGAGATATTTATTTGGGTTTTCACATAAAAAATTGATATGAGTTTGATTTCATTTCAAGGTAAAAGAAGGGGGAAAAAATAAAAACTAGATAATCGTCAGATCTGGGTGGGAAACCTATTTTTATTATTAGTAAGGAAAAAAAAAATCAACTTGACAGTGATACCAGAGTCGTTGTATCATGATTGAAGAAGTGAAACACTTAAACCTCCTTTTATTAATAAGGGATAATAATAAAAAAAAACTTCTAAGATTTTATTAATTTTTTTTATTAACATGGGTATTTGGATCAGCTTACGCATATCTCGACTAATTTCACGGATTCTGAAGTTAATAAACATGATATTTTATCAAATATTTACTTTCCCGTTGTAGACATTTTGAATCAACTAAAAATTTAAAAAATAATAAAAAGATAAAATTACACTTGTATATAATATAACATAAATGATAGTTCTTATGTCAGATTTTTTTTTTCTTTACTTTCCCGTCTCTGCCTTCCTTTTGGTGTGCATACTGGACCGAAAGCAAACACAAATAAAAACATAAACAAGCAGATTTACGTGGTTCCCCAAAACCGGGTACGTCTAAGGAGGCAGCAGATTGTATATTATTGGAGGAATGATACAAACACTCAACTCAACCCAATACAACCCTACAAAACCCAGTGTTTCACTCTTACACAATGTTTCTCTCAAATCTGCACTTGCACTCACTCTCTCAGTTGCACTGTCTTCCTCTCTCTACACACACTTGCATTGTCTCTGCACTCTCTCGTCTCTGTCTCCATTTATACAAGAAAGAAGAGCCTTGGCAGCAACCCATGTGCAGCTTAATAAATGCCAACCAACTACTACAAGAAAAAAGTCATAGTGGTTGGAAAAGGGTTGACAAATTTGCTACAAATCTCCACCTTGGCAAGATTTTTCCATCCAATCCTCGTGATCAATCAATGCTACCTCTAATGTGCCATATGGCGCTGCACCCTGAAGGTGCTCAACACCGAGAGATGTTGACCAAGTCCAAACAATGTTGGAACTTGATCCCTGAGACACATTTTGTGAGCATGTCAGCTGGATTATCTGCAGTACCAATCTTCTGTAGCAGAATATCCCCTTCATCCACAATTTCTCGAACAAAATGAAATCGAACATCGATGTGCTTGGTGCGGGAATGATGAACCTGATTCTTTGCAAGACAAATAGCACTTTGACTATCACAATGGACATCCACGTGCTCTTGAACAATTCCCAAATCTTCAATCAACCCATGTAACCAAATAGCTTCCTTGAAAGCTTCCGTTACTGCCATGTACTCTGCCTCAGTTGTTGACAAAGCTACTGTTGATTGTAACGTTGACCTCCAACTTACAGGCCCTTTAGCAAGTGTAAACACATAGCCTGTTGTGGAACGACGCTTGTCTAAGTCACCAGCATAGTCCGAGTCCACATAACCAACTAAATTTTGTCCGAGTCTATCATCCCTCTCAAACTTCAAACCAATATCAGTTGTGCCATGAATGTACCGTAGAATCCACTTAACTGCCTGCCAGTGACCCTTTCCCGGATCATGCATATACCTGCTCACCATACTGACAGCATGTGAAATATCTGGTCTCGTACAAACCATTGCATACATTAATGCACCAACTGCATTTGCATAAGGAATTTGAGCCATATGCTTGCGCTCTTCCTCTGTGCGTGGAGACATTGAAGCACTTAGCTTAAAATGAGGAGCTAAAGGTGTGCTTACAGGCTTAGTCTTACCATCTACCCCAAATCTCTGTAGAATTTTCTTCAAGTATTGGGTCTGTGTCAAACAGACTGTGCCTTTTCTTCTGTCTCTTTGAATCTCCATGCCAAGAATCTTCTTAGCTTCTCCAAGGTCCTTCATTTCAAACTCAGTTCTCAGTTGAGCTTTCAGTCTATCAATCTCCACCTTGCTCTTTGATGCAATCAACATATCATCCGCATATAAGAGCAAATAGATGAAAGAGCCATCAAGAAGTTTATGAAAATATACACAGTTGTTAAATTGACTTCGTGTGTATCCATATTTTGTCATGAACTTATCAAATCGCTTATACCACTGGCAAGGAGATTGTTTCAATCCGTATAATAACTTCTTCAGTTTACAAGCCCACTTCTCTTTCCTAGTAACTTTGAAACCATCTGGCTGAGACATGTAAATTTTTTCTTCCAAATCTCCATGTAGGAAGGCAGTTTTCACATCAAGTTGGGCTAACTCCAAATCAAACTGTGCAAACAAGGCTAGCAGAATACGGATTGATGAATGCTTAACAACTGGAGAGAATACCTCATTATAATCTCTCCCCTCCTTTTGAGCATAGCCTTTTGCTACCAATCTTGCTTTGAATTGGATGTTGTCTTTTCCAGGATTACCTTCCTTCTTGGCATATACCCATTTGCAACCAATTGTCTTCTTTTCTTTAGGGAGTTGTACCAAATCCCAAGTCTGATTCTTGTGGAGAGTTTTCATCTCTTCATCCATTGCCTCTTTCCATTTTGCACTTTCTACACTCTGTACTGCTTCTTTATAGGTGTAAGGGATTCCATCATCAATCACCGGAAGTGCACAAGCCACTATGTTACAATACCGAGCAGGTTTCTTAATAACTCTTTTCGGTTCACTCGTTGCAATGGATTCTTGTTGTGTGGTTGCTGGAGTTGTTGCATCCTCTTCATCTGAACTTTCATCTGAATCTCTTTCAGTAGGGATTGTCTAAACAGTCTTTACAGGAATGGCTAAAGTCTCCAACTCCACCTGTTATGCATCAACAGACTGTTTTTCCTTCTCCTGTGATTTCTCTTGCTGTAACATGCCAGACTCATCAAAAGTGACATCTCTACTCAAAATCACTTTCTTTGATTCAGAATACCAGAGTCTATAGCCTTTTACTCCTCCACTAAAGCCCAAAAATGTAGCTTTCTTGGCTCTAGGATCTAGCTTGGATTCAGTAACATGATAATATGCTGAGCAACCAAATATACGCATAGAGTCATAATCATTTGCAGGAGAGCCTAACCATACCTCCAAGGGGGTTCTTCCATTTAATGCTGCTGAAGGTAACCGGTTAACAATATAACGAGCATAGCTTAATGCCTCGCCCCAGAACACTTTGCTTAGTCCCGAATGTGATAGCATATATCGGACTTTCTCCACCAATGTGCGGTTCATACGTTCTGCTACTCCATTCTGCTGTGGTGTTTTGCGAACAATAAAATATCGCTTGATCCCTTCATCCTGACAAACTTTAAAGAAATGATCTAAAGTGTACTCACCACCATTATCTGACCGAAAAGTCTTAACTCTCCTTCCAGTTTGAGTCTCCACCATTTTCTTCCATTTCAAAAAGATATCAAGGACCTCATCCTTGTGTTTCATCATGTACACCCATACTCGTCTTGAGAAATCATCAATAAAAGTAACAAACCAACGATTACCTCCAATAGATTCATTTTTTGAAGGTCCCCATACGTCTGTATGAACATAATCTAGAATCCCTTTTGTGTTGTGTACTGCAATGCCAAACTTGACCCTTGTCTGTTTTCTAAGAACACAATGCTCATAGAACCCATGCTTTCCAGTCTTGACGCCTTTTAATAGACCTTGCTTGACTAATCCTTGCAAAGCCTTTTCACCAGCATGCCCTAAGCACATGTGCCAAAGTCTGGAATTATCTGCTTCATCATCTTCTATGCTTTTGGAAACAGCTGCTATACCAGTAACTATAGATCCATTTAGGAAATATAAGTTTCCTTTCCTCGTGCCTCTTAAGACAACTAATGCACCACGGATTGCTCTCAAGACTCCACCATGCATGATAATCTTATAACCACTGGATTCTAGAACTCCAAGTGAGAAGAGATTTTTCTTCAAGTCAGGTACATACCGTACCTCTGTTAGTGTCTTGACTACCCCATTATGCATCTTCAGATGGATAGTCCCAATCTCTTTGATCTCACAGACATCATCATTACCCATCAACACAACTCCTCCATCAAACTCCTCGAGTCTCGAGAATAAATGCTTGTTAGGGCACATGTGATAGGAACATGCAGAATCAAGAATCCATTCACCAGAATGGTTTTCTAGTGATGAGACCATAAATGCAGAGTCTCGTTCATCCTCATCTCGTGCAACGTTCATAGTTGGTTCATCTTTTTCCTTGTTGCCCTTGATTGGACAATCTTTCTTCCAGTGTCCTTTTTTATGACAAAAAGCACACTCATCTTTTGCAAGATATTGTCTGTTTGATGATTCTTCTCTGGATTTTGAGCGAGATCTCCCTTGCCCTCGAAATCTTCTAGGGTTTATTCTGCCTCTAACTGTCAATGCTTCTGACATGGACTCCTTATGAACAATCTGGTCCTTCTTCCGATACTCATTGTTCACCAAAGCATTTGACACATCAATGAATTTAATCTTTTCTTTACCATACAGTAAAGTGGTGACGAGATGTTCATATGTGTCAGACAGTGAATTCAATAACAATAAAGCTTTATCTTCATCATCGATTTCCACATCTAAATTCTTCAAATCAGCTATCATTTTATTGAAATCATTTAGATGCTTATTCATGGAAGCACCTTTCTTGTGTTGAAAATGAAAGATCCTTTTCTTCAAGTAGAGATGATTCTCTATACTCTTCTTCATAAACTTGTCTTCCAATGCTTGCCATAATTCCTTTGCAAAGTTTTGTTCTGAAAAGGCGTACTTCTGATCCTTTACAAGACAAAGTCGAATGGAACTGCAGGCCAATCGATTTATCCTTTCCCAGCTTTTATCATCCAAATCCTCCGGTTTATCTTCTAGAGTGAAATCCAAATTCATTTGAACAAGCATATCCATGACTTCACATTTCCACATGCCAAAATTACCTTTCCCATCAAACTTCTCCACCGCAAATTTGGTACTCGATACCGGAATGTATTGTGGAGGTATACTAACATTTCCAGCTGATCTTTCTTCTGGAATATCAGCCATTAGGACGTCTTTGGATTACCAACGGACTCCTGAAATTGTTAAAACACGCACTTTTATGCTCAAAAGAGCCAAAACAGTAACTTCAGTGTGCTGTTCCACAAAACAGACACCACGGTTGCGTTTGAAATGGTTGAAAATGCTAGGAACCAACTTGACACGGCCTAAAATGGGTCAAAAAATCACTGAATCGGCCAAAAAACAAATCTGACCGAATTGACTCAGGGAAGGAATATTCTATCTCTGATAAAGAATATTCTGTCATGGGAATATTCTCTTACTGTTAATAGAATATTCTTATTCTGTCAAGAGAATATTTTGTTACTGTTAGATGACGTGTTTGATGACATGGCAATGTGGACCCTCTATTGATGTTGTGGATGATGACTCAGCGCCAACGTGTCGGATGATGTGGCTGTCTTCTCAGGCGAGAATTCTGGCACTGTCTGGTTTTTTTCTGGCAAATTTCAGGCAAAACTTCGGTGAGCTCTACAGGGCTCGTTTCAATTCTGATTTCGATGATCTTTATATCACCAGACTCGTATCAACGAGAGGAATCTCCGAAGCTGGTCAAAATAAGATATGAGAACTTTGACAATTCTGCAACTTTGAACAGAGAGCTTAAAAATGTGTTTTTCTGTGTTTAAGCTTCCCTAATGCTCTGATACCAATTTGTTGTGCATACTGGACCGAAAGCAAACACAAATAAAAACCCAAACAAGCAGATTTACGTGGTTCCCCAAAACCGGGTACGTCCACGGAGGCAGCAGATTGTATATTATTGGAGGAATGATACAAACATTCATCTCAACCCAATACAACCCTACAAAACCCAGTGTTTCACTCTTACACTCGGTGTTTCTCTTAAATCTGCACTTGCACTCACTCTCTCAGTTGCATTGTCTTCCTCTCTCTGCACACACTTGTACTGTCTCTGCACTACACGATGCACTCTCTCGTCTCTGTCTCTATTTATACAAGAAAGAAGAGCCTTGGCAGCAACCCATGTGTAGCCTAATAAATGCCAACCAACTATTAGTAATGTGCTACACTGTGGATGCATTGTGAGTACTTTCACTGTGGACTGCACTGTTTGGCGGGGGTGTTATTGGGCTGGAGGGCAGGGGTGCCAACCTGGAGGCAAGCTCCCTAGCGCTCGGTCTGCCCGGCCTTGGGCGCTAGCGCAGACCAAGAGCGCACGTGGCGCTTTGGCTGCCACGCCCACAGGCAGGTCGCCCAAGTGTCGTGTGGCGCTTGATTTCCTTTCTCTAGGATGCAGGCCAAGCGCCAAGTGGTGCTTGGGCTGTCCGTATTTTTAGTATAATTGTATTAAAAATATTTTTTAGTATAATTAATGTTTAGAGTATTAATGGTAAAAATATTATTGTTTGTTTTGTTAATATTATTTTTTTAGTATAATTAATATTAAAAGAATTATTATATTATTTCTTAATATATTTTTTTAGCATAATTGATAGTATTGACATTAAAAATATTATTATTATTTTAGTCGAATTAATAGTGTTGATCTCAAAACTATTATTATTTGTTCTATTAATATTATTTTTTAGTATAATTAATAGCATTTGTCTCTAAAATATTATTATATTTGGTGTTATAAATAAAATTATTTTTATAATAATTCATATTATTGCTACTAAAATTTTTATTATTTGTATTATAAATATTATTATTTTCATTAAAATTTATAAAAGTATAAATATTATTATGGATAAAAGACACTTCTAATTCAACAAACCCTAAGGCTGCGTTTGTTTCTCGGAAACCAGTTTTCGGGAAACCACTTTCCAAACTTTCCTGTGTTTGTTTGTCATTAGAAAAGTTGGTCAACGAAAAATACTTTTCAGTCAACGAAAAACACTTTCCAGTCAAAGGAAAATTTGGCTTGGTTTCTAGGAAAGTGTTTTCCATTTATTTTGGGCGGAAAACACTTTCTGGAAGTTGTGAAAAATTTAGAAATGTCATATTATTTGCTGATTGTATCAAATTTGGTCCTCTTGATTGCTATATATATTTTATTTTGAATATTTGTTTTTCAATTTCATCCCTTAGAATTTAATTTTTATATTAATTTTGGTCCTTATTTGTATAATTGTTATTTACTTTTCCTTTATCATTTTTTAATTGAAATTTTTTATCTATCAAATTTGGTCCTTATTCTTTTGATTATTACTTATTTTATTTGAAATAATTTATGAAATGTTAATTATTATTATTTTAATTTCTTCATCTTTCAATTTTTTTATTTTTTAGATTTGATCTCTATTATTTTGATTATCATTTTTTTTATTTGAGATAATTTATGAAATTATATTTTTTTTCAATTTCATTCTCATTCAACCTTTTAATTTGTAAGATTTGTTCCTCATTATTTTAATACACTTGAAAAAAAATAAAATATTAATAAGTTATTTTCCAGCTCATTTTTCATGACATAACCAAACACTGAAAAGTGTTTTCCAACTTATTTTCCATTACACTACCAAATATCGAAAAATAATTCACTTTCCTGGAATTCACTTAAAAAAAAAACTACTTTCCAACAAACAAATAAGGCCTACAAAAAAATCCCCTTTAACTTAAAGCCCTCACAAGAGCTAAAGTGGGGTAACTCTTATACCATTGAAGCATTATAAGTTTTATCAATCAAAAGTGCTAGTTGGCGTTACTTTTGGGGTAAATGCATCTTATATCGAGAATCTTATTTATTTACAACTAATATAGGATTGAAACTTGACAATGATAAAATTTAAAAAATTATATGCCATGAATAATATCGTTGTTGCTTATTTGATTTTATTGTAAATAATTTTACATGAAAGTAAAAACTAAAAACAACGTACTAAATTTAATAATTTTTTATTGTTCAATATGTTAAAATGTCAGGTTAATTTTATTTACACATGCAAGAAAATTTATGTTATTCTATGACACTAACGCCACTTGTATTCACCTTCTCTTATCGCAAATAATTCTCATATGATAGGATCATTCTTAGAATATCGGATTTTAATTGTAATGTGAACCCGTGAGCACTTGGTCACATAACCCACGCGTAAATGATACAACTCCTGAAAAGCTATGAAATTATATTTGGAAGTGTGACACATAAATTATCCTAAACCCAAACACCAACATTACTAGAATTTGAAACTCTCATTTAACGAATAACGATTCATAAATGAGAAGTATAGGATGACACCATAAAGAAATTTGTTTTTTGATAAGTCAATTTAGTTCGTTAGAGAACCATAGTAAAAGAAAAAAGTCACTCTCACACACTCATAAAAAGAGATGTGGCAATCTAAATTGTTATTAAACAAAAACATGAAACTAATACTTAGGTTAAATAGATGTTTTTATAAGTGTAATAACCCAAGTTAAACCATAGAATACTCAAGATGTGGACTTGTGTAAGACCCACAAATAATCAGACTCAAACCTTTAATTAAACAAGTCTAAATACTGATAATCAAGCCAAAAATATGAAAATAAAAATAAAAATAAAGGTATGAAGCATGCTATCCTAAATAACAAAGAAAATAACACAAAGAAATCTTTATTTCCTAGCCTAAATAGTCCTCTTGGTTGAATAATCCTTCCTTATAACTTTAGGATCAACTGTCGACTTTAGGAATTCGAAATAAATTAGGAGACTCGATTTTGACTTGGAGATCTTTGTTGTCGCCTCTAGATTTTCCTTGTATAGCTTGGTTTCCTTACTTTACTTGGACAAGAATAATTATTATTTTCTCCTTAGTTGCCGACTTTATTAGTTTTCTTTTTAAACTAGGAGAATCATTAAATAATCCTTCCTATCTCAGAAAACATATATGTAACCCCTTAGTTTCCATGGTGGATTAGGAAACCTTTTCTTTTGAATGTTAAGAATCCTCTCCCATTAAAGATCTGATCTGGCTGAATTTACCTTGCATAAAAAAAATTTGTTGGCTTTTAATTCCTGTAATATTGAGAAATCTTGCCCAAACAAGGTTGTTATAAGGCCAGACATATCATGTCCATGTTGCATATGGATTGAGCTTTTCCTGCACTTGAATTAGATGAATTTAAGGCTGTTTTATAAGCTTCACTCGAAGTGAGATGACCTTTGCATTAGTAAAAAGTGTTAATTGGAGTTGCCTTTTGAGTAATTGGATCTTACATGTACATTGAGAATTATATTACTTTACAATTGATTCATGCTAGATAATATTAAAATTTAAATAATTACATGATATATAGATAACTTTTTTTATTAACGTGTGTGTCCGGGTTAGCTTGCACACACCTCGATTAATCCCACGGACCCTGAAGTTAACGACCATATAGCCTTCAGTGGCCCTGAGGTTTGTGGAATTTGAATTGATGATCTTTAGAGAACAAACTCAGGACTTAACCAGTTGAGTTATACCTCTCAAGGTTGATATATAGATAATATTATTATTGCTTATCCGTATTTATAATAAATAGTTGTATACATAAGTAAAAAGCCAAACACTATATACTAGTTGCAAATAATTTCTATAGAATAGAATTAATCCTACATTTTTGTTGCATGTAAAAGCTAGAAAAATAGGGAGTCAAAAGGGCTGAAATTAGATGACTTTTATCCCATTATAACATCACATGTTCATCAATCAAAGTTCTGGTTGGAGTTATATTTTGAGTAATTAAACCTTACACATATTAAGAATTTTATTGATTTATAACTAATGTATGATCAAAACACAAAATTAATAAAATTTAAATAATTACATGACATATAATATTATTGTT
>Ga0325403_1002307_pt1 | contig 16791 bp, 8 predicted proteins | sample PopdelMetagenome_19_FD_205665 | JGI IMG/M metagenome (GOLD analysis project Ga0325403, IMG submission 205665) | Populus deltoides microbial communities from Bellville, Georgia, United States - Xylem-PdKOR-R4 | ecosystem: Host-associated > Plants > Phyllosphere > Stem > Wood/Secondary xylem...
CCTGCATTTAAAATGAGCATTTACCATAAATTAAAGCTGTCTAATATTATCAGACTTGTTATTATAAATCATGCTTAAGTTAGGGAATTTAATGATACTTTAAGTGCAATATGATGATATAAAATCTTAATGACAATACACTTTTAAGTACCAATCAGCATTTCTATAGATCAGATAATTTTCAGGAATTATACCTCAATTTGCATAACAAAATTATTTAATTTTTTCAATAAAAAAGGAATATTGTCTCTCTTATTAGTCTTCATATGTTTTTTTTTCCATAGTATTGTTCATATCTGTGTATCCATACAAATTCTCCAAATGATTTATAGTTAAAGCAAAAAAAAAAAAATTTATTTCAAACACCTCATTCTAGCACATACAATTACTCATTCTATATACTATGATCTTTGTTCTAGTATAGAACTTGTCTGGCTTAATTTTTAGACATTTTCCATCAAAAAAATAATCTTCATGATAAATCTTTATATCTCTAAATGAAATCTCCATGTCTCTATATAATTATCTTCCAAGACATCCATCATTCATCTTAAATGCTAAAACATTTAATAAGACCTAAGGATACTAGAGATTATCTCACCCAGAGGTTTAAAAAATTTGTAAGTAACTAGAAAGTTTTTATAAAAATTCTCCATGCTTGTTTGACCAATTATATCTAATTTTTCATTCGGGTATGAGCAACCTTTTCAATCATGCTCTTTATTCAAACACACCCTCTTCAAAAATATATATATATATATATACAATCAAAAAACTAAAAGGTGCTACTCTCTTAACTTGGCTCTATACAAGTATATATTTTTACTTATTATTTTTTAATTTTGTTGCTTTTAATTTTTAATTTTTAACAGTATGTTAAAAAAAAAAGATATCAAAAATTATTTACGGCATGACAAGGGGTGTATAAATACATAATGTCACTAGGTAATCAAACATAAACAACTATACTATATCACATATAACAATCACAAAATTCATCGATGTCGTCATCGACCAAATGAATGTTGCAACGGCAAGGCCACTGTTTTGCCTTTTCTTCTACCAGTCGAAAAGCTAATAATCATGCGATAAAGGTGAAATCCAGACAGGTAAATCATTCTTGTCAAAAGCTGGTGATCTTTTCCATTTGCATGCCAGAACAATTAAATGTGAACCTTAAAACGCAGCCAATCATGCGATCAAGAGAAAACTATAACGTGGGAGAATGTGGCGGAAGAGGAAACAGGCTTGCTCCAATGATTGCACTATTGCAGCGGTCATGCTCTGCAAAGGGGACCGCTCTTTATTACTGATGAGCTTGCTAGTACGATTCAACACCAAACCAAGCACTTCGGTAGCTCACTGAGTATGTTCGCCACACAAACCAATTTTGTGTACTTATTTGCTATTTATTGATTGAACTACTTGTATGTTCTCTCGTTTCGTGTGTGTGTGTGTGTGTGTAACAGTCACTTTAGCTTCTTCTTCTTTTTTGTATTGGATCCTTCTAAGGAAAAATAGATGTATGATTTATTAAATTATACTAAAACGTTTGTAGTTTCTTTTTTGTGTTCTCAATTTATTTTTCTATGCAAAAATAAAAATATAATTAATTAAGTTTGAGAAAAACTAAAATATAAAGGATAGAAGAAATCCCATTACCAATTAAAATTTTTATTGAACTAAAATGCCTGCAACAATTACTGTGGCTTCTTTTTTTTTCTATTGTATCCTTCTATACAAAAATAAAAGTATAATTTCTTAAAATTTGTTAAGTTTGGAAAAAATTAAAACATAGAGGACTAAAATGTAAAACACGAAGAAATCCAATTACAAATTAATTTTTTTATTGAAAATTTTATTTTTATCCTCGTGCTTTCTCTTTTCAACCTTCACAATCCCTTTTCAATTTCAATCCAAAAGTTTATTTTACCTTATTTTTCAATCCTTGAATTTGAAAATAGAGAGAAAACATCACTAACATCACTAGATTGGAACGAGATGAGAAAAGGTTATCGATTGACATCAATTTTGGGGAAAACAAAGGGTTGGTTTTAGTGTTGATGGGTTCTATTATACAAAAGAAGTTTGATGGTGAGTGTTTTCAACCTCAATATTGCCTAAAAACATATCGAAGCTGAGAGATGAAATTTTTACCAAATTTGATTTTATGTTCTGGAACCATTTTTTAGCTTGAAAAAACAGTTTTAAGATGTCATAATTGTCATTTAAGTGTTTTTTAGGCAAAAATAGGTTGAAAGATCGATTTTTAACCTAAAAAACAAACCATGATTTTCCAACCACTACTAGTGATTGCAATCTAGGTAAAAACAAATAATGCATCATCTATCTTTTCTAAAAAAAAAAAAAAGCACGCGGCTTTGGTTGAAAGCCCGTGCTCCTAGTCTTTTTTGTATTTTTTTAATTTTTTTGTCCTTCAATTTTGTTCCTTTCAATTACATCCTTTAACTTTTTAAAAAGAATTTTTTTCCCTCTATTTTTGTTTTCATATATTTAGAAAAAATATAAATTTAAAAATAAATTTATTAAATTCAATGAAGTCTATGATCCGGGTTGTGAGTTTGATAGATAAAGCTACAAAACCATATTAATCCACTATGTTATCATCTCTTGTTTTTCATTTATTTTTTTTCTTTCAATTGTTTTAAAAATAAAATTTCTCTATATTTTTGTTATCATATATTTAGGTAAAAATAATTTATAAAAAATAATTTAAACGAATAGAGTCCATGACCTAGATTGTGAATTTGACCAGTTAAGCCACGAAATAAAGATTGATCCAATATATTATTGTCTTAAGTGTTTTTTTTTAATATATATTTTGATTTAGCATTTGTTATATATTTTGTTTTTTTGTTTCTATACGATTTATTCATTCTAATTTATTTTTTTATAGAGTTATTATAGTTTTAATATCTGGATCATGAGTTTTCCAAGTTAATTAAGGTTAACTTAAAATAATTCAATATGCCACCGTGACAAATTACTTTTGAATCCATGTTCTTGGATTGTTTTTATCATATAGGATTTTTTTTGCTTTAAAAGAAATTTAGTCAGACCAACAATGTAACTTGAGGCAATAACCTAATACACACACACCCTCCAAGATTGTGCTATATAACCCAAAGTCCAAACTATATACCTTTAATATACCTCCAAGATTGTATTTTTTAAATAAAAGAAGAAAGTTTATAATTCATAATTATATATAAAATTGTATTCTTATTTTTTATAGAAAATGTTTTGTTATTGTCTTGTATTAATTTTTACTCCAAAGGAATAAATTATCCATAAAATTTATGTTATTCATTTGAGAAATTATTTTTATTTATAAAACGAATTAAAACAAAGATTTATAATATTGCTGTGGAGAGTGTCAAAGGAGATTTGGTTGATCTTTAATATCAAATAGCTTTCCTTTCGTCGACATGCCTAGAAAGCAAGGAAGGAATTTGGTTTCCATTGTGACAAAAAGAAGTCCCTGGGATCAACTCAAGGAGGAACTGGGTTTTCAGATTGTTAAAAGGGTTCAATTTTTTTTAACGCAGTGGACTAGTATAGCCAACAAGGTTGGTTTCGTAACCATAGGACTCCATGGAATTCACTGGAATAGAAATCTATGCACTCTGAGTCCTAGAACGAAATGGCCAAAATCTAGAATGCACCTTTTCATCCTCTTGCTTTGGACGTCTATCTAGCAACATTGATGCATCAGATTGCAAATTTCTTTAGAACCCTGTGAAAGATCAATGAAGCTCGTTTTTCCAATAATTTCATGATGTGGAGTGGTCAAACCACCATGCCATGGAAGACCTTGGTGAGTCCCAACCTAGCTCCATTTGTTTTATAACCCATCAACACAAGTGTTGTCTGAGCCGCACAATTGGGGCTGGTTCAACGACACAAGCAAGTATCACACCAACACCTCGGAAGAAGCATGTTTAGTTTTAAATAATACGAGATGCCATGCCCGCGTGATGTCACGGGTTTATAAAACAAATGCACTTGATAGTGTTATAATTATAAACCAGCACTAGATAAGTAATAGAAATTAAAGGTATGATGGAGCAAATATTTCATGATGGAAAAAAAAGTTGTGTTGGTGATCAAAAACTTAGAGGCTGAACAAAATGATTTGTAGCAATCTACAGTGTTTTGTGAGGAAAGATACAGTGCTTTCGCCATATGATTTAGCTTTTCAGTTAATAAAAAGCAAAAAAAATTACAAAGCTAAATTCTCTAACAACTTAATATTAAAAAAAAACCAACAAAGATAATTTTGAAAGGAAAAAAACCCATGAGAAAAAACATTGCAGCAATTGACAATGTTTTTTGAGGAAAATTATAGCGCTTTTCCCAATAAAATAAAATAAAAAACCATTTAGAGAAATATTGTAGCTATCCACAGTGTTTTGTGAGGAAAACTACAACGCTTTCCTCATATGATTTAGCTTTATTGTAATTATAATTCTTAACCAACTCAATATTAAAAAAAAAATTGACAAAGAAAATTTTGGAAAAAATCATAAAAAAATCACATGGGAAAACACTGCAACAATTCACAGTGTTTTAAAGTAAAAAAAATTACAAAGTTAAATTCTTAATCAGCTCAACATTAAAAAAAATCGACAGAAACAATTTTAGAAAAAAAATAACAAAACAAAAACCAAAAAAAGAAAAAAAAATCATGTTGGAAACATTGGAGCAATTCACAGTGTTTTGTGATGAAAGTTACAGTACTTCCCCACATGATTTAGCCTTATTTGTAATGATTTGTAATTGTAATTCATAAACAACTCAATATTAAAAAAATAAAATTGAAAAAGATAATTTGAAAAAAATTATAAGAAAAAAAACCATTCGGAGAGACACTGTAGCAATCCACAATGTTTTATGAGCAAAGCTACAATGCTTTCCTCACATGATTAAACTTTATTACAAAGTTCAATTTTAACCAACTCAATATTAAAAAAAAATCGATGAAGATAATTTTGGAAAAAAATATTACAAAAAAAACATAAAAGAAACTGGAAAAAAAACCATGTGAGGAAAAACTATATCAATCCAAAGTGTTTTGTGAGGAAACACTTGTATTTATTTGTAATTGCAATTCTTAACCAGCTTAATATTTAAAAAATAAAATTGAAAAAGATAATTTTAAGGAAAAACATAACAAAAACATAAAAAAAACCATGTGGGAAAAAACACTGTAGCAATCAACAGTAATTTTTGAGGAAAGTTACAGTGCTTTCCTCATATATTGTAACTATAATTTTTAACCAGCTCAATATTAAAAAAGAAGAAGATAATTTCAGAGAAAATCATAAAAAAAACCATGCGAAGAAACATTGTAGCAATCAACAATGTTTTAAAGAAAAAAAATTACAAAACTAAATTCTCAATCAGCTCCATATTAAAAAAAAATCAAAAAATATAATTTTAAAAAATAAAGAAATAAAATAGAAAAACTATGTGGAAAATATCGTAGAAATCCACAGTATTTTAAAGAAAAAAATTACAAAGCAAAAAATTTAACCAGGTCAATATTTAAAAAGTAAAATAAACAAAAATAATTTTGGAAAAAACAAATGAATAAAAAAGAAAAAATAAGAAAACTAAAAAAAAAATTGAAAAAAAATAATTTTGACAAAAAACAAAAAAAAAAGGAAAAGTTAGAAAAAAAAGGAGGAGGAAAGCACTGTGGATTACTGTTGTAATCCACAGTGCTTTCTGTGTGGGGGAACAGTGATTCCCCCACACCATTTAGATAGTGTTGTAATTTGAAGAAGTTGGCAAAGTTGTCATTTTGTGGCTTTAACAACATGATATACCATCTAAGTTTTGGTTTTTAAGATTTTTATCGTGGCTTTAACCACAAAGCTGTTCTAGCCATGGATTATAATGAACCAAAAACTGTAGGTTAAGGATGAACTTCACAAAGACAATTAATCTTCGATAAGTTCTTGAATTTTTTTTTTTTATGATGAAGCAAAAGAAAAAATAAACTATCACACATAGGTTTTATTTTTAAATAATCAATACATCTCTTATATTAAAACCTAAACATAAGATAAATAATCTATATTCATACTAGGTAAAACATCTTAAACAAGACTGAAAAAATAATAAAAGAGTTTCGAATAAAATAGAAAAACAATCCTAAATCAACTAGGAAACTAATGTAATTTCCGTATGATAGTTTATGGTCTTTATCGTAAGGCTTTTTTTATATCTAATTGTTATGAAATTTTAATTCTATAGAAAAAAAAGGCTTTTAGAATCATCCGATAAAATATCATCTAAATCCAATGACCAGATCGAAAGATATGTCTAACATAAAACTATATATTACAAAAGTAAGCGCAATATGCATGTAAGTAGAAAAATAAATTGAATTTGAAGTCTTGTAAGAAATAGGGCTCAACTATCTCTGAATTAACCAATTGAATGCCTTTTCAACCTTCTTAGCTTTTGACCTTGTCATGTAATGAATTATGCAGTGTTGCTTGATGACTCTCATCAAAGGGGATCCAATTTTTTTTAAAAAAAATAACAAGGACTGAAAAAGTCAGGAAGGGCAGCTAGGCTGGCGTGTGTGAAGAGACCGCCACACTTTTGTGATATATGTGACCTGTTCCAATGTCATTGTGTTGCCTTTCATGGTGGTGTATAACTGTCTCATCGAGCTCTATCTAGTGGTGGGATGTATGTCCATGATATATCAACATTGAGTTTTTGGTGGCCTTTTCTTTCTTCTCCTTTATTTTCTCTCTCATCTCCTCAAATTTCAAGCCAAGTATGCCAAAATTTAAAGGCATTTATCATTTTTTTTCAAATTTGGTCCTCAATATTTTGATTTCTATTTGTTTTGAATACTTTTTAAATTGATTTTTTCCCTCAGTATTTGGTATCATTTGATTTTTATATGAAATTTAGTTTTCATTCTTTTAATTGCCTTTTGTTTTGTTTTGAATCCTTTTCTTAATTGATTTTTTTCTTTTAATTTTACCCCTCAATGTTTGGTTCCATTTTATTTTTATGTTAAATTTGATTCTCATTCTTTTTATTGCTATCTGTTTGTTTTAGATTCTTTTTTATTGATATTTTTCTAATTTCATCCCTGAATATTTTGTTGATTGGAAATTTGACATCATGATTTTTTCGGGTTTGCCTTCTATGTAGTGGCGGAATTAAGCGGCTGGGGGGGGGCAGGCAGGGCCTTGCCCTTGCAAAACAATTTTTTTTATATAGTATTTAAATGCATGGCTAGTGTAATTTTTCAAAGAGATGGGCCCTCCTAATAATAAATTATTATTTCCTTAGCTATTAAAACTCTTCACTTTACAAATTTCAATTTTATGCACTTGTTGCTTACGTGGAAATGGAAAAGAAAAGGCTTTGTAGCCCTCTGCAACCCTAACCTAAAAGTATAATAATATAAAGCAACGCAGCAAGGCTAAAACAAAGCTACCAGGGAATTAACAAAGCTATAAGGTAAAACTCTCCACTTTACAAAATTTGATGAGGTTTATTTTATATAATTTTGCTATATTTACTTTTTTTTCTAGATCCACTAGTTTTACTATTTTTTTTAATTGTTGTTACAGTGACTGTTTTTTTTAATTAATTAGATATATTTTATGAGTTGGTTTCGATTACGTTTGGATTTTTTTATGTTTTGTTTTTAGTAGAGCCATCAAAATTATCAATTTTTTCTCATGTATACCTTACTATCACCAGGTCCAAATACAATTATACACAATCTTTCTAGCCAAATTGAGTTCTTTGAAGAACACATACCTAACTTTAATTCAGTGTAAGTTTTCTTATTTAGAAACCAATAATCCTTTTTTTTTTATGTTAGATTTGATTTTATATATTATTTTTTTTAATATGTTAATTTTTCTTTTATATGTTAGTGTGGTTTCCATGTAAAAATTTATTTTTGGTTCTAATTATTGCTTCAACACATCGGTTTATCAAATATAAATAATGCATCACTTTAGTTAATGTTTCTTATATATTTTGTATGTTTATATTTGATAGGTACAAAGACCAACAAAATCAAAATGATAAATATATTATGAAGATGAAATTAACTTCATAATTTTAACTCTGTTTGGTATTGCTTTAAACCTCTTACTTTATACAAAAATCATCATATGTTTGTAGTAAGTTCTTTGAATAAAACTAAATCATGCAGTTTTTTTTTTACAATTTATGTACAATTATATCTTTTTACATTAATTTCGGCCCCCCTGTTAAATAATCTTAGCTCCGCCCTTGCTTTTATGGGGGTAATCCAAACCTCATAAGCCAAGTTACACATTTAGAAAGTTAGCTTAGGTTGATTTTGATATTTTTAGGTCATTTTTTAAATTTGATTTTTTTTAAATTTTATCATTTAATATTAGATTTGTTAGGGATTGTGATTCGTGATTTTTTTTATTTTTTCTAAAGGATTATCTCCATCTCATATCTCAAGTAGCGGACTTGACGGACTAACTCGAGTTGACTCATGTTTTTTTGTAATTGCTTTTTTTTAAATAAATTTTTTAAGATTTGTTGAGTTGGTTTAATAAATGAGTTTCAATTTTTTATTCAATTTGATTTCTAAAAAGTTATCCTAATTTCATGACCAGATCATGCATTTGACATGTTAGTTTGAGTTGACACGGGTCAGTTTGTTTTGTCCTTTTTTTTTTTTCAATATCATGCATTTAACATTTGATTGGTTAGGAATTGAGCTTAAAAATTATTTTTTTTATTTTTCTTTATATATATAGGCTTATCCCCTTCTGATTTAAGTTATCAAATAGAATCAGCCATTTTAAAAATATTGAAAGGATATATTTTCATGAACAGAGTTGTGCTTACTAAAGTGTATTAGCAACTTGAGCAAAGGTCCAAATCCCTCGCTTAACAAAAAAGCTACAAGAATGAGTAAAATAAATTTGTCGATTATATTTTATGAAATGAAGACTTTCTCCCCTTAACAAAAACCCCAAATACAAAATGAAAATTGCTCCCATTTGTGAGACATATATAAAAAATAAAAGAAAAATATTTTTAAATATTTTTAAATGACTGAATGTCGGACCACCAATTAGTGTATAACTGTATATGACTGGATAACGCAAAGTTAAAGTATTATCTCTTGGAAGCGTGGACGATCCAGATTTAATCAATACAAGCCCCTTATGTAGTGTGGTATATACGGATTCTCTGTCTGTCTTTTCCTCTTTTTCAATTTTTTTGGTTAAAGAAAATGCTCGCACAGTATTATATTATAAACAATTTCCAAAAAAGAAAAAAAAAAAAATAGGAAAAGAAATCCAAAAATGGGAAGTGGAAGCCGAAATTTACTCTGTAAATCATCATCATCCGCGCTACTCTTCCTCGCACCGTCTTTCACTTCAGCTCAACTCCGTTTCAATTCCTTCACTCCCTCCAAACTCCGCCGTATGGCCACCCAACCTTCCTCCTCTCCCTCTTCCCTCACCACAAACGACACCGCTTCTCCTTCTCCTTCGCCCTCTCCTGCCTCCACGATTGATTTTCTCTCTCTTTGTCACCGCCTCAAGGTGAGAACTGAGAATCAAAATAAATCGATAAATGTTTATTAACTGGCTCAAAGAGTTGTTGTTCTGTTTGCATATGCTATAATTTTTTGTTTTGATTTTTTGAAATAAATAGACTACGAAGAGAGCAGGATGGGTATTGAGGGGCATAAAAGGACCAGAGTCAATATCAGATCATATGTACAGAATGGGATTAATGGCTCTGATTGCTCCTGATATTCCCGGCATTGATCGTGACAAGTTAGTTTTATTTTTTTTTGGTTACTGCTTGCATTTGATAGTTTTTGGTAATTATTATTATTTTTTGTTTTTTCAGATGTATAAAAATGGCGATAGTTCATGATATCGCTGAGGCAATTGTTGGAGACATAACGCCCTCGGATGGGGTTCCGAAGGCTGAAAAAAGCAGAAAAGAGAGGGAGGCATTGGAGCATATGTGCAAATTGCTTGGCGCTGAGTCAAGAGGTTGTAGTTTGTTTTATTGCTATGTTTTCTTTTTGTTTGTGTGATTGTTTAATGGCGAAGCAATTGATTTTGTGAATTTGTAGCGAAGGAAATGAGTGAGTTGTGGAATGAGTACGAGGAGAATTCGACACCAGAAGCTAAAATTGTTAAGGATTTTGATAAGGTATTAGCGTTTATTAATGTCTTTATTGTGGGCGTGTTTCGAGATTTTGTTAATGTGGAAATTGTGTTGGATATTGTAAAATTCTGTACAAGAAACAATCTGCTAGGAAGGAATATCAAATAAGGAATCTATGATGTAGCTTGAGAATCATGATTTTGATTCATTGCACGGAAAATGCCAGTGTCAAATTAGAATGTCATATGTGCTGTGTTAATGGATGAGTTGTGTTTGATCACTGGTACTTTTAAGGAATTCGACAACAGATGGTCTGATTCTGCTCTTTTCCTTTTGTTTCTACCTAGGTGGAGATGATCCTTCAAGCTTTAGAATATGAAAATGGTGAGGCTTCTTGTTTCCCTTTCCTTCATGTATTCATAAGTGCAGAGTTGTATCAAGCACCTGCTTATTGTTTATAAGGATCTGGAAATTGTTTTAGATAAAGCCTGTGTCTTGTTCTTACAGTTATATGGCCTTCTTTTGCGTAGCAGTCTGTATTATAGGGTCAAATATTCTTCTGTATTTAAAATACGAGTAGCCGCATGTTGTTGTCTTATATCGTGCATACATCTCATAACCATTTGCCTAATTGTATGGATATTATTTGACATTGTAGCCCTTTCTTTGTAGTATTTCACTATATTATTATTTTCATTGGGTTAAAACCCAAAAAAATAAAATGGAAACTGAAGTCATTTCTGGTTTTCTGCAGAGCAAGGGAAAGACTTGGAAGAATTTTTCCAGTCAACTGCTGGTATGTAAATTTCTGAGCTCATCTTCTGGCTGTTTTATATTTTCTATATGATTTTAATGGAGGATTCAATTTTTCTGAGAAGAGCTAAATCTAATTCCAAGCTAACCTGGGCAATGTTGACTAGCAAATACAACCTACGTGCATATGATAGTACCATTTCTAATTTTTTTTTGTTCTTTGTTAAATTTCTTCATGGACAAAAGAAAATGAAAGAGTATTCATTTTTTTGGTGAAGTAGAAGTAAGCATTGATGCTGTAAGAATCTAGTAAAACAATTGTTTTTCTGAAGGGAACCTCTAATATTATCTGTAAGGTCTGAGGCAACAGTTACCTTAAGATAAAAAAACTTCTTGATATTTGGGTGTTGTTTAAAGAAGGCCTAGGTTTATATACTGGTCGGGGTTTGAAAAGTTGAAGGTTTGGGCAAGAACATACGAGTCAAGAAATTGGTTGCTGGATCAGTGGGTTAATAGCAAAGCAAAGGGCTTAATTAAAGTGGTAATGTGGAGGACCCAGCTGACTCGTAGAATATCATCTGAAGCAGTTTGCAGTAATAAACAGTTATCCATTAAAAAAATTTCATAACCTACGTTGCTGGAGGACTAAAGACTTTGAGGAAAATGCAGACTGGGCATTTATTCAATGATCAAATTTTCCAATGTGGCTATGTTTATTTTCTGGGAGTGTAGGTGATACTTTAATGTGCACAGTGTTCCCTTTCGTGGCGCCATGTTATCATACTTCAATGCATTTCAGTTTTGGCTTCATGTAATGCCTCAGGTCTTAGAAAAAGAAGAGAGAATCCTGTCTTAAAAATAAGAAGGGATTGAAATTGTAAAATTCTCAAAACTCCACTGCTTTTATTATTATAACTTGAATTCGAAGTCTTGCACACATGCGTTCATGTTGGGGAAAAAAACATAGTGGTGAGACTATATCATGTGTTGTTTGTTGCAGCCATCAGGGCCTTAGCAATTCTTTTCAAAAAATTTGCAGGGAAGTTCCAGACTGAAGTGGGGAAAGCATGGGCCTTAGAGATAGCATCAAGAAGAAGAAAGGAACGCTAGTTTCTAGCTTTGAGATTTTCAGATGTTTAGGTACTTGTTTTGTTTCCTGGACCTTGAATTGTCTAATTAGATCCCGGGGATTGATTAGATTTGGAAAACCATCACCATAGTTTTCCCTCGTCTTATTGCTTAAAACATCTTCAATCAAGATTCTACAACCTGAAAATTTGTTTCAGTTTGACCAATAATAATGCAGGTCCTACCTTTTCCTCCCATTTATCCCACCTTAACCTCCATGATTTGCGCTAGCAAGAAGCAGCGGAGGAGAGAAATCGTCCACCTCATGGTTAATGCCTACCCAGCATGGGAGAGGCAAGATTTCTGGTTACAGTGCTGGATGTGTTGGCACAAACATGCACTGACTTGTTCTTGTGATTGGATGAGGCATGAGCAAATGCAATTTGTTTTTTCTATCTGATTTCTTTAGGGTGCCAGCATGAATGAATTACTTCCTATATCGGGAAATTCACTTTCCAACGTTGTTCAAGTGGAGCACAGAAGCATTATTTTTGTTCAGTGTCAAAAAAGATGATCCAGTCTCCTTTAAACCAGGTGTCAAGTTTAACATGGAGGCAGCGAGGCTGCCATCGAAGGAAGCCACCCTTACCTCCTATAGTAGTAGAATGTTGCAACTAGCCATCAATTTCATATCTAGATTGTGATTTTTTTTCAAGCTGATCAACCATCAAATACACGTCCTACATGATTCCAGTCAAATAACTAGAAGATGTACACGCTCCATTATCACAAAGCTGGCGGAAAACTTTACTTTTTACAAACAAAGGCAGGCAAAAATAAACCAGGATTGATGCAGGCCCGACCTGAACTTGACCTTGCCTTGCCCATGAACAAGTCTATGCAGCACCCTCGACCAGCTTGTTCAACTTCTTTGTCCTAAGCCTCTCAGCGTGCACCTCATTACCTTGGTATTCATACCTGTAGATGATTAATTAAAGCGCAAAATGAGCCCAAATTGGTCAATCTTTTCGTCAACAGAAACCCTTCATTTTATTACAATTACCTTGGCGGTAATGATATTAAAGGGTTCAGGCTTTGTGCAAGCTTGACAGCTTCTTCCTCGGTAGTGACCGTCTGATTGAAGCAGAAGTATCGGCCACATGTGGACCGATCCTGGAAAGCTCGAATATGGACATCAGCCAGGAAGTTCACATCTACATAGGCCAGCACCCCATTTTCATACATTTGAGCTGCCCCTGTTACATGTTTGGTGGCTTGAGGATCATTTCAGAATCTTACAGTAAGATGCCACTTTTTGTTTGTTAATGAATATGTCGTGCCATACATGTTTACCTCTGAGGTATGACATGGTTGATAAAGGGTTCTGCTGAGAGACACCAGGACCCAGTACTAGGCCGGCATTAATGGAAACCATGTTAAGCATACGGTCCATGGCTAAAGCCCAAGCAGCCTGCTCAGAGAGTGTCTTTGCCAGGGCATGCCATAACTGTAAATTAAACAAGAGATGGCAAAAGATGTGGGTATCCAGATAAATAAATATAATAAATAAATCTGAGTGAATAATTATTTAATCCCAATGTTTTCAGCAATATAATAACTAGAAAAATACCTGATTACTGATAAGTTTAATAACTAGAAAAATACCTGATTACTGATAAGTTTCTTTTAATTAATATATCTCAAGAGGGTATTTTGGGAAGAAAAACATCTAAATTGGTGACAATTCAGCACTTCATTATTACTAAACACTCAAGGAAAGGGTTAAGGTATAAACAAAAATACAATAATAAGAATGTGATATTGAGTTCTTCAAACCAGAAGAACTAACTAATTAATTTGCCGAGAAAACACAAGGAAGAAACAATAATTTACTCAATAGTAAAGATCATTAGAGTTTGGTTATTAAGCTTTATGAGGTTGTTTTCAAAGCAATATAGAGTTAATCATAACTTAATCTCTTTAGTTTTATCAAAATTTATTAATTATTTTATGAATTATTAAGACTTAATTAAATAGTCTTCTTACCACTATTAACTACGCTTAATTTAGTATTATTTTATTTAATTAATTATTATGTGTTTTTCAAACTTGAAAATAAATTAAAATGAGTTTCGTAGGTATAGAGGACGCTTACTATGGGAAATTGTGAGTAGAAAGAGTTCATCATCATCACAAGTCTATTATTTCAAGGTGCTCGCCAGTGGAGAAAAAGAAAGATAAATAGAGGCATTAAGCGCCCAATCAAGATAGATAGTGAAATCTTTCAGAGATCCAAACCTTCAATTTCCTGCAAAATTCTTGATCACTCCAAGACCTCTCGTCTACATCCTTCTCTGAACAAATGCTCTCTTTCCATATCGCTGCAGTTAGTGAAGAACTGAATATAATCTTTTCAATGGTATCGGTCTGTGCGCAAGCCTCCGCTACATTGATTGCTCCTCTAATTTCCGAATCAACCATTTTTTCCTGCCCAAATTAACCATGAAAACAATCACTACTAATCACAAAATGTAATTACTTTGAGAAGCAATGCATAAGCTAGCAAGTCTAGTAGACACTTAATCAACATACATCGTAGCCGTCTCTGCTGTCCAAGCAGCAGAACATAGCAGAACAACCCTTCAAAGCAATTAAAATGCTATGGTAATCCAAGACATCGACTTCAAATACCACCAATCTTTCCTCCTCTCTCCCCAAGCCCCTTATTTCCTTCTCTGTCTCAGTCTCTCCTGAACAAAAACCACCCAAAACAGAAAAACTGATTAACAAAATCATCAAAGACAGCAGGTAATTATTACGAAGGTAAGCACTTGCCGTTGTTCTTTTGTATGGCTGCATGAACCGTGTATCCTCTACTCAACAGCCCCTTGAGGATCCAAGAACCCACATAGGTTGAGGCATCAAGAACACAAACTGAGGGTAGCTCTTCAATATCCATTCTATCTTTCTCTCGATTTTCTTTCTGTTGATGTTTCTTTGCTGCTAGCTAGCTCCTTCTTTAATGAGTTTTTATATACACATGTCGCAATGTTTATGGGAGAATGCGAAGGTGAGAGAATAGAAGAAGAGTTGGTGAACTATTTTCCTACACGTTCCCATCTACTCACCATCTTTTCGCTTGAAAGACCTTCTATGTTTCGATTTCATCAAGGGTAAATTGCACGAAAACCCTCGAATTTTTCTGTAAAAATGCTATTAGACGTCACTAAATTATGAGTTTTGTACAAGTTAACTTTTTTTTATTAGTCAATAATGCTAAGGAAGGAAGGGTAGGTTTTCGAAGTCCCTGAAATTGAGCGTTCACGTGTCAAGAGTGTGTCTAGACGTGGGATGCTTGTTAAAATATACATTGTACATAGGTAGTTAAAGAAAAAATTATTCTATATTGAAAAAATAAAAGGATTTGTTATATCTTTAAATGTGAGGAAAATCAAATTAATAGATTTGAAGGTTGGAGAAAAGATTGGGAGGAAAAGTCATATGTAATATAATGTTTTTTTTAATTTAATAATTTGAGATAATTAATTAAATTTTTAGAATCAATTAATCTAATAATTATGCATGATATCTCTTATCAAATTGTTCAAATAGTTTGAATGAAAAGTTACATTTTAAACTTTATATACATATTAGTCTGAAAAAATATTCTTTTAAATTTTATATATATATTGGTCTGAAATGATATTATTTTATTTATAAATACAAGTTTGATGTTGACAGAAAAAAAACAAGAAATAATTTTTTTCTACAAATTTTCTATTTATATTTATCAGAAATAAAACAGAATTTTTTAATAAATTTATAAAAATTATTGTCTATAAATTTAAAGTTTTGCTATATTCTGAAGATATATTATTTTAACCATGCAACAAATATAATAAAGACAATTAATACCTTAAATATAGTAATTTTCATGCCTCAAAACCTATTTATTATACCACTAGAATAACATGATTTTCCCTTTGTTTTCTTGGGTGTAATAAATTAAAAAGCATCGTTTAATTAAGTAGGTAGAAAACGTGCATTTGTGTTTGGGAGGAATCTACTGATGTTGAGGTTGGACAAGTAAACACGCTCTGATGTGAAATAATATTTGGTAATCGTCGACCATGTGCTCTGCAGATAGCTAGCTAGGTGATAACAATATATAAAAGGCGACATGTGGGCATGAAACTTGTTAAGAAACCTTGAATCATTGGGTTTTGTTCACTTTGAGCACACAATTCATCCAATTTGATGGATGGAGCTGCATGATCAAACTAACTTCACCACTAGGAGAAACTTGATTGACTTCACCTTTTTCAAATGTTAGTATGATCTTGCTTGCCTCGCCTCATTACTTACGTGGGAGTAATTTGATTATGTTATTAAAGCTTAATTAGGGTTAGTTTGAAAAATCAACTCCTGAAGATAATATTGAAGGCGGGCATGCAAGGTTGCCACTCTTGGACAAGGTTTCCATGAAAAGAAGAAGGGTTTGCGTGCGGAAACAAGGTACGTGGAAAAAAGAACGCACCAGAAAGTAGTCGTTCCCTAGAGAAGGAGAAAGCTTTATGCTTTTGCAGTTTTGGTTACCCACGAACCAAAGGGTTTGAAGGAGTCCTGTGTGGCCGTCATTTATTGCTTTGATATGGCTACAAGTTGGCGATCCACTCGTATTTCATTGACTTGTCTACTTGCGTATCTACTTGTTGACCTCATAATCCACAGCTTTGTTGATGTAGTTGAGACGTAGAGTACTGTATAGCAGGTATTATACATCAT
>Ga0325403_1002308_pt1 | contig 16791 bp, 10 predicted proteins | sample PopdelMetagenome_19_FD_205665 | JGI IMG/M metagenome (GOLD analysis project Ga0325403, IMG submission 205665) | Populus deltoides microbial communities from Bellville, Georgia, United States - Xylem-PdKOR-R4 | ecosystem: Host-associated > Plants > Phyllosphere > Stem > Wood/Secondary xylem...
TTTTTCTAGGTTATTAAATTATGAGAAATTTAACAAATAGTAAAATGGGTTAAATAAAATTAAGAAACCTAAATCAAGATAAAAATTAAAAAATAAATGAAATGAAAGTGAATATTACTAAATTTTTGAAAAGAAAAACATTTGTGGGAACAAAATGAATACATAAGTCCAAGAGAGGTCAATATTCAAATAACAGAAGGGGTGGGGATAAATGTGCAATTAACAAGATGATAGCACTATAAATATCATTTTATTTTTCTCTTGGAGTGACTAGCAATCTCAAAAGAGAGTTTAGAGAGGGGCTGGAGAGAAGACATATTGATTGCATAAAATCCGATAGCTATAACTCCACCTTCCACCGTTGGATTATAACGATATTGAGTTATGTTGTTCTCTTCCATGTCGTGTATAGTTTCACCGGAGGGATCTTCTATTTCAGACCCCATTTGAGAGATATCATGGGAGGACAATTTCTGTGAAAATACACTTCTGGACAGTCTTTGTCGCCGACTGTTTTATCCTTCAGCTACCGTCGGATCAGGCTATAATTTGGATATGTTGTTCTTACTGATGCTTTCTAGATTCTGAATGATGGAGATCAAAAACAAACACTCGGTATAGAAATTGTGCATCTCGCATAGTAGGACTGCAAGTTTGAGGTCAGTTCGGTTAAACCCATATTTCTGGAAATTTCACCATTTGATGAAGTTGATATTTGGATATGTTATACTCGTAATAATGCATTATAACTTGACCATATGGATTGTTTGGAATACTATTTGTTTGTTATTTATGGTTGATTGAAACTATTGTCAAAATTGGTTTTGTGTGAATTTAATGAAATTAGCATGAAAATAGTGAAGGAACTCTTGGTTCCTTAAAGCCATACTTTCGGTCAATTATGCTTTAAAGGTTGAAGCTTGAAATAAATAAGATAAATTAGCTCTTAAAAAGATATTTTTTGACACTCTTAAACAGTATGTGATATGGCTAGGGGTTGAGATAGAAGAGAAAAAGTTAAATTGTAAATGTTGTGTGTAAATGGAAAGGTTGATGAATCTGGACAGATTCGTCTCCTGACTTTTAGAGAGAATTTGAATAGGAGGACGAGGGAATTAGGATCAAGTTTCTTCATAGTAATTGTGGTCTTGGATGTTAGCTAACTAAAGAAGTTGGTCTTGCTTAATTTGGAGCTGTAGAACTCCAGTTATGGGTTACCAACCGAGACTGGGTCATCACTGACTCTGTAAGGCAGTAGGACTGATTAATTGATTAGCAATTTTGATTGTCTTAAAGGCAGAACTGGGTTCTTCTTGCTCATAGAACTTGTAGCCTCGTGTTTTAACTTTCCAACGAGACCAATCTCACCTGAAATGGAGTTCTATAACTCTAGATATAGTTAAAAATCTAAGGAGGGGTCGGACAATAACAGTTCGATATCAAGACAGTAACAGTCCAATGTTTCTTGATGATTATTTTTTACTATCTTAGAGGCAGATCTAGGTTCTCTTTTCTCATAGAACTTGTAGCTTCGTGTCTTAGCTTTCCAAGGAAACCAAACTCGCCTGAAATGGAGTTTTATAACTCTAGATATAGTTAAAAATCTGAGAAGAGATCGGACAATAATAGTTCAAATATAAAGAAATGAATGATAACTATGGTTGGATAAAGGATGACAAAATTAATGGGTGTAATGAGAAAAACATAAAGTATAAAGAAATAAATGATTGAAAGAAAGATCTATTAGTTATTGATATGATTATTATAAAACATAACCTTGAATGAGGAAAATTTATGAGATGAGCCTTAGACTGCAGGAGGGACCACCGGTATGGTGCAACAGCAGCAACAGGGGAGCACGAGTAGAGCTTCTATTGCAGGTAGGTGACTTTCACCTTCCTTTTTAATAACGTTGAATAAAGAAATACCTTATCATGAATATTACCGTATTGTGTTAATTCAGATATCAAATTGTCAAATGCTTAAATATTGACAAATGATTGATTAGCTTTGGCTAATGGCATATGAAGAGATGACCTTGAACAATGAAATACCTTATCATGAATGTTACCGTATTGTGTTAATTCAGATATTAGATTGCCAAATGTTTAAATGTTGACAAGTGGATGATTAGCTTCGGCTAATAGCATCCAAATGGATGACCGGGACAAACGATTGATTAGCTTTGGCTAATAGCATCCGAATGGATGACCGAAACAAATGAATGATTAGCTTTGGCTAATGGCATCCGAATGATGACCGAAACAAATGAATGATTAGCTTCGGCTAATGGCATCCGAAGGGATGACCGAGACAAACGGTTAATTAGTTTTGGCTGATGGCATTCGAAGTGGATGGCCGGGGTGAGTGAACGGTTAACCTCCATAAATGATGCCTTGAGAGGATGGCCAGAATTAAGATTATGACTTATTGCAAGAATTGGTGCATCTATATGCACTACAAGTTGTTTATACTAGAAACATGAAGGAACTACAAGTGTCACGCTTCAAACATGAGACAATGTTAATGCTTCATTAAACTGTCAGACCGTTTCTTATCATTATTATTGAGTATTGTATTCTTGTAAATGTTTTTGTACTGCAACAGGGACATCACACAACAAGGTGCCTAGGAAAACCAATACATGGGAACCTACTTTTGCAAGGAATCATGTAGTTGCATTCTAAATCATGATGTATTTTATATGAATCAATGCACTGAATGTAGAACTATTATTAGATCCTTTTTGTTTAAATTCGTGATGACTAGTTATAGGATAGAATACAAACTCAGGTCTATGCATGTATATTTTTAACATGAACTTCTAATTATGCAAACATAATATTATGTGTTTATGTAAGAATCACTTTTAAATGAAATGTTAATTGTTGTTGATGTATGGATTGTATCTTGATGATGTGAGGGAACAGGTTCGCCGATTTCCAACACGATGTGTGTCAAGTACAAAAAAAAAATTATTGTTGTTTTGGGCTTGAAAAGTCGGGCTATTACACATAGGGTCCATACATGGCTCACCAAGAGACTTGCCATTACAAACCTACTGTTGTTCCACAATAACTGTCTCTGCAGAAGGGATTGAGCTAGAACAACCAGAACTCCAATAAAGCTTCATAAGAGTGGAAGCTACATAAGTGTGCTTCTTTCGCTTATTACCCCAACTCTGGTGCATATAGAATCAATATGACCAAGGACCCGACAATGCTTGTAAAACCGAGGGTTGGTCTTATATACAACTAATTTCAACAAAGGCATTCCATTAGGCAAAACAATATTGATGGAATTAGGTAGTTCAACAAGCAAATCCACCTCTATGAGCACTCTAGCATAAGACAACCTAGACATAGAAGTGGTGAGCATATCACAATGAATAGGTTTACCAATCACACTAGCAATCTTAGACAAACAAGTTGGAGACCAACACTTAAGAGGGAGATTAGGGAATTTGACCCAAACCGGCACCCTGGACATATCAGTAGCAGCAAAATCAAAGTATTCGGGCATAGACTTCAAGACCAGAGGTCGTCCAAAAACATAATCAGGACTACCACTTAGAACTACAAGCTTATCAGCTTCAGAAGAGAATGTGTAAATTAGCCATCCAGAATCATACATAGTTAGCTTAGCTAATTTCCAGGAACTGGAAATGAGGTTGTTCAAAGCAGTAGATCCAAGAAATTTCCCATTAACATAACCAATAATGCATTATTTCCACAAATCCTTGTTGCTACCTAAATCATCATCTAGCAGGGGACAAGATACAATATAGTTAAAATCAGGTTAATGAACTAGAGACGAAGTCTCACCCCAAGCATCAACATATGGTTTACATGTACCTGGTGGGGGGTCAACAGAAGCTCGACCATGTTCACCATAAAGGGCACTTCCAGAAGCATCTTTTATAGGAAGAGGAATGCATGGAGAATCAACACCAGATGAAAGAGGAAACCCAAAAGGTTGAGGAACTAAGGCACTCTGTTTAGGGTCAGGGGAATGCCCACAACTAGTGCTAGAGGGAAGGGAAGAATCAGCTTCAGCATCTGAACAGGTTTCAACAGACACTAGGTTAAGACTCATGAAACCAGACCCAGATAGAGTAGCACCAGAAGGATGACCTGACTGTACAGCATCAGGACCAACCTCATCAAGCCCAAAACAAGGTGTACGAGAAGGTGATGCTAGAATAGGAGCTTGCTTATCCTGCATGTTAAGGAATTTGCCTTGATTCTAAACCGTAATACCACGAGAAGAACCAAACGATGGTCGGGAGGTTTAGCCAACCCCTTCAAAGCCAACACTAGAAGGAGCTAGGGTGGGTGATGCTAGGGCAGGAGCCAGCTTATCCTGCATGGCAAGAGATTTGCCCCGATTCTGAGCCCTAACACCACGGGGGGAATTGATGCAACCATATTATTTGATAGTTTTACCCATATTTACCTAGTATTTTGCATATTTTTTATATATAAAATGCCTTGATATTCTTTGTTTTATATTTTAAAGGCAGTTTTGGATGTAAGACTCAAAAAGAAGTAACTTGGAGATAATTGGTATATTTGACCTCTGATTGATGTTTTGTGCAGAGCTTGAGCTCTAGAAGTAGAAATGAAGTGATTCCAGTGGCATTAGAAAGCTAACATCCATAACTTTCTGAACATATATGGCAAGAAAAATAAAAATAAAAAAGCATAGAGATCGCAGCCTTCAAAGTCAAATCTCGTATTTTGCCAGTGTTGACCTTTGGCTATTCTGATTTGAATATCTTGAGTTATAGAAGTTCATTTGATGCAAACTCAATTTTGTTGGATTCCTGACTTGAAGACTCAACCTACCAATTTTTAGTAGAAAACGAGCTCATATGAGAGAGATATGATTTTCTAAGATGACACATGAATTCTGCAAGCATACAAGTTTTGTGAAGAAACAAGCCCAAATTATGTCCTAAAGTATCCAAACCGACTTCCAAATCTTTATTTTGGCAATTTGGCTCCTGTAAGTCAAAATTCAAAGCTTGAAGATTTTATGCAAGACTATTTCTTTTTTTTTAAGAAAATAGTTATTGAAATACTTAAATGTAAATTGTCTACTTAGGAAATGACTATTTTGTAGAAAAGGGATTAGGGCTTCTTAGGATATAAAAATAAAGAGAGAAGGGAAAGAGGGGACGGCCAGCCAAGAGAGAAAAAACGCACCTTTCTCTAACAGAACCCGAAATCATGCTTTCTTCTTTCTTTTTTATTAATTGTTTAAGACATATGCAAGGCTAAACTTTTTTTCTTAGTTGCAAGGACACAGAAACCTTCAGATTTCAAGAACTGTGAGATTTATTTTACCTTTTCTTTTCAATTTATATGATGAATGGGTATGTTTGTTCTCCTATACTTATTTCCTATGATTGTTTATTTTAATTGCTAAAGCGGACTCTAAGTTATTATTGTGAACAATTTATTGCTAAGTTTGCTATCAAACCGGAGTTGTGGTATATAAACTTGTGAAGCAAATGAGATTAATAATTGTGGCAGATCCAGATTAATAATCTTAGGAAGAACATTCGATTGATCAAATCAAACATGGACTGTGGACAGTTATGTTGTCTAGATTAATCAACTCATCTAGTTCTTAAGGCTACCATTGAATTTAATTACTAGTGCAGACACTGTGGTTGTTTGATAGTTAAGATTAGTTATACAGCGGATCTGTTAACTAATTTACATAAGAAAATATAAGTATTCAGAGTATAAATTGATGTTTCATTTCCATAATCAGTTCTGATTTCTGTAGGTGAACGTTTACTTGCGATCAGGTTTGTTTTTCTTGATAAATTTCGGTTTTCTTTGATTTAGCATTGATTGTTTCATTCTGTTTACTATTGCATAGCATAGATAACTTCAAAAAAACCCAAGTTGCATATCATCTAGCATAAAAATCTGACTTGAACCTTCCTCGTGGGATCAACCCCTTGCTTGCTCTATACTATATTATGTGTTGTTTATTGAAGCTAGGGTAATTAATTTGTGCGACTGCGACATCGCAACAGGAACCAGCCAAAGGTCGAGAAGATTGCAAGGAACAATCTTGCTGAGCAAAATCAAGCAACAAAGTTTTATTCTTTGATTTCGTCATAGGAACCTAGAATAATTCGGTAAGAGAACAAAACAGAGAGAGACGACAGTCGTCTCTTCTGAAATACTAGAAGAAAGAAACGAAAGGCGTCGACCGAGAGAGGAAACGTTGCCACAGTGAAGAGGAACCTTCTTTCTCTACCCAAGAGCTTCTCTCACTACAGCTTCGCTTTCTGCTATACCATTTTGTTGTGGAGTATAAGGAATAGTTAGTTGTCTAGCTATACCATTTTCATCATAAAAAGTTTTAAATTGTTTGGATAGGTATTCACGTCCTCGATCAGTTCTTAAAGCTATGATCTTGGTGTTTAGTTTATTTTCCACCAGATTGGTGTATTGAATGAAGCAATCCAATGTTTTGGACTTATGTGAGATCAATTAAACATGATCAAATAGTGTGAAATCATCTATAAATGTGATGAAATAATTTTCTCCATGTCTTGCCCTCATATTCATTAGGCCACAAATGTCTAAATGAATAAGTTGTAATGGACTACTGGCTCTTTTAGCTTTGCTAAATGGTAATCTAATTGCTTTTCCAGCAAGGCAATACTCATATACAGGCAATTTCTTTTTGGTAAGTGATCCTAAAAGACCAGCTCTTGTCAATCTATGTAATCAGTCTTGCCCAATGTGTCCTAATCTAGCATATCAAATTATAATATCACTATTATTAGTAGTGCTGGAATTTTGAACAACATAAATAGAAGCATCATCATTAATAGATACATTAACGGTGTCTAACACCACAAAACCATTTAATACAAAACCAGAACCATAAAAATATTATCCAGATATATTTCCACACAATAACCAACAAACACAATAGAAAAGCCTAATATAGTAAAGCAAGAATAGACACAAGATTTCATCGAACTTATGGAGCATAAAGTACATCATGAAGATAAAATTCCATAAAAGTTGTTTGATCCCTTGTTATATGGTCGGTTGCTCCTAAGTCTATAGTTCAAAAAGGAATAGATTCAACAAGCATTAAACAACTGCTAACGTATAAGTTAGAGGGATGAGTGTGGTTAAACATTATCTTTGCTCAGTGCAATCATGAGCAAAGAGATCAGGTTTACCACAATTGAAATAATTCGTATTCTAGCCTCTCTTACCGTCATGTTTCCCACGCTTGCGTTTATGTCCACTACTACTTACTTTATTCCTCTCTTGCCATATTTAGGACCCTTACCCTTACTCCTTTTATATTTAGAGTCATATGCTGCTCATATCTTATATGAAAGCCTCGTTTATAGGCTTTTAAGTGTGAAGTTGATCTTCTTTAAGCTCGACATGACGAGCAATATCATCAAATGTCTTGATGTTGTCATTGTGGGTAAGGTTAATAAGCATGTGTTCTCAATTGCTTAGCAAATAGTGGATAACAGCTTGGAGTTGTTGTTCATCAATCATCTCATATCCAGTATCCTTTAATTCACTGATCATGTTAGACATGACTGTAAGATGTTGCGTCATCATTTGATTTTGGCACTTCTTATAACCATCAAATTTAAGGGTTAACTGACGAAGTCTAGTAGTTGAAGTTCCACCATACTGAATCTTTACTGCGCCCCAAACTAATTAGGTTGAACGATGCCTTTCAAAATGCAGTATTATATCATTTCTTATGCTACTCAAAATGCGAGCTACATGATCCTTGCACTTATAGGTTTGATATGCTTACATATCAAGCCTGTGTTGAGCAGTGTTTCCTTGCTTAGTTTCAGCCATCAGATGTGTGATTTTCCATTATTTCTTGCTCTTCTAGGAGATACTCAATCTTATGATGTCAAATATCATAATTCTTTTCACTTAGTTTGTCTACATGGTTCAAATCAGCAATAATACTCTTAGATGCAGCCATATTAAGCGTTATTGACACCAATTACAAATATTAGTATCTAGTACAATTTAAATGACATTTATTGTCACTCCATTCTAAATTAAACAAATAATAATCTAACGCATACAATAGAAATGAAAATAATGTTAAACACTTAATTAATTTCTATTTGTATGGTCTAATTATCATTGGAAATTTAAATGAGTGCAAAATTATAGTTATTAGTTTCAACTAACAACTCTCACTGATCAAATTACAGATATTTTCATATACATGCATATAATGTAATTAAAACTTAAATTACAAAAAATATACAGTTCAAAATAAACAATCAATTATCTTAACAAAAAAAATACTAAAATAAATAATATAAAATTAAGAATAATAAATTTCAGAATTATTTTTTTATTATAGGTACATAAGGAGGGTCTCCAATTACATCATCTACTTCATCAAATTCATCTCCTCAAAGTTGATTCTGCTCTAACCATGGAATCAATTTAGCAGCAGCATCCAAACGACCTGCACTTCTTCCAGTTTATCGTATACCTTTTTCAGTATACTGACATTCCCTCTTAAACAGCATTTCATCAACAAGATTATTGAAATCTAAGGATTCTAACCTCTATGTCAATGATAGTCGCACCAATATCCATTCCTCAGGCAGAGAATTGAGGACAATTAACATTTGATGTTCCATATAGAATTCATAAACACCACTCATAGCCAGTCTACTCATCCAATGATACATATAATCAATGTGCTCTTGAATTTTGTAAACAAGATTAATATTATAACCTAATAAATGATCAATTTGTTGTTGTATATTCACTACATCAAAAATATTCCAAAAGAACATAAATATTATAATCAATATTTAATTAAGGCATGTATCATTTTTTTTTGTTTTTGTTAAAAGCTAAATTTGCACCATGATTAATCAATATTAATTACATCTCACATATATTTTTTTTCTCAACTGCTAAATCTATATGTGTTCTCATGTTTTTTTAATTAATTAATAAATGGCAGTTACACAACTATTATTTATTTGATAGAAGGGTTTTTCTAATTAATGATAGCAAAGACAAAATCCTAACCAAATTATAATTATTCATTCTCCAATACACTTTATTAAATTTGAATGACAATACATCAAATAAAGTTTTGTAAATCCAAGACTCAACGGAAGCATTCTTTCAACATAGAATGTACAACTAACGTATATGTAGTAACATATGTATTGCAAAAAAAAAAAAGATATTAAAACCATGGCTCTAATACCAATGTAGAATTCAAAGGAAACTTACTTGTGACGTGAGAATTTACTTTTTTGTCCCTGAATCAATTACTTTAGTGTCACTTCAATTACTAGAACCAAAGTGATATTCCACAATATGAACGTCTTTGTAAATCTTATCAAGTTAATACATAGAGTCTAAGAAGGGAGAAGAGAAAGAGAGAACTATATTCTTTAAACAATGAAAACTTACATTTTCATATAGGTTATGTCTCTATATATATATATATATATATATATATATATATATAGAGAGAGAGAGAGAGAGAGAGAAAACAATTACTTCTTTTAGTAAATCCTTTAAATACTTAGACTAGGCTCATCCCTCATGGCAGATCAGGCCTAACCCAATAATCAATAATCATTAATATATGTTAGTAATTATTAGCACTAGAAATCAAGAATCAAAGATGGAGTTTCTTTTTTCATTATCGAAGATGAAATGTAGAGGATAGAATATTTGTTTTACTACTATTTTCTTTCAATTTTTATTTAGTAGTTTATCTTTTTTTTATGTTAAGGCATCAAGTGTTTTGAGAAATGTTGAAGTGCAACTGAGTTGGAAAGGTTTTCCAATTTTATCCAATTGAGATTATCGGTTTAATTCAATTAGAGAGTATACCTTAATTGATAGTATTCGGGTATTGGAATTGTCTTCCTATCATGTTATGTTGAGAACCTTATGCAACATGAAAATGTGTCAGTTATATTTATCGTTTTTCTGATAGTTGGCCATGATGTGTCATAAATTACTTGTTCTAAAGTAAGTTAAGGATCTAAGTTTTAAGTCTAACTATATCTATTCAACCAACATCCAAGTTTTTTAGTACTTTCTTATTTTTACTTCCTTAGAATTCATAACCTTTGGTGGCACAACCATGATTGAATGATCCTATATCTAATTTGGGAATAGCAGTATTTCTTAATCTTATAAGACTAAAATCTGTATTTTTTTCTGAACTTAGGGCTTAGTATAAGTGTGTTGACAAAATAGAATCATAAACATGTTTGTATTTTGATTCTTTGTATGTATACTCCTGTTGAAACTTGTTGATTTAAAGTTTAAGAGAATTTCCTTTCTTGTAATTAAGCCATGAAAATATTTTAAAAAAAATTACTTATGGTTTTCTGATTTTACGATCTAAGTTTACATTGTATTTTCTATGTTGTGTTAAAAATGCATTTTTAACAACCTTGATTGCTTACGCTCTACTGTGGATGGATCTTAACATTGAAGAATTTTGATTTTTTTTTTGGAGTATGGTGAAACTTTGTCTTTTTTTTCATAATAAATTGATGAAACCCCTTTATCACACCTGACATTGCGGTTACTCGCCTTTTTTTCTAGAAGAGAAAAGGCTTTTTGTGTTCAAAGAGGGGGAAAAACTTTATGTCGAAAAGGAGTCATCACCTATTATAGTCATTAGAAAACCCTAACTGAACTTCAGAATTCTAAGGTAAGGAATTGGTTGTGCGAAAAGAAAAATATTATCACTCTAAAGTATCCTACCTAATGTAAGCTACATTACTGCTTATGTTCTATTTCTAATGGCTTTTTGTGTCTAATACCGGTGATTTTATCTATATTGATGAGAATAGGCATATTACAATGAGCTAAACTTTGAGTGGACGAGTGGATTTAAGCCTATTATTTTAAAGTCCATGTCTTCTTTGCCACTTATAATTGCTTGGTGAGTTGACAAATCTATAACCATTTACTCTTGATTGTGACTTGTGACTATTAATAGTCTATCAAACCATGTCAATGAATAATTAAGTGGGACTTTATTAGACTTATTAAACCCAGCCAAAATCCTAGAAGGAATCGTTGCTAAATAGTTTGTTTTGCAACAACAGCCTATGAATAACGACTTATTCAGGTTCATTTATCCTATAGTACTGAGGTTCACTAATAAATTTTTTTTTTAAATGAGGTGTTCTTGCCCCAATCCTAAATATCCATCCAAGCAATAACCATTATGAGTTGATCTACTTGGAGATAAGATCTAGTGACATGAATATTTTGGACTTACTAAGAAAAATTAATACCTTTGATTGACAGTTAGATATCATCAATGAATATTAAACTTACATATCATCAATGAGTGAATAGCAAAATATTATTTTTTTTATGGTTCTAAAAAAGAGAAAGCTTTTTTGAAAGGGTTTTTGAAATGTGAGCCCTTAAAGGCCTTTTAATGTGGGTTAAACCCTTAGTGGGTTTTATAAACAAGTTATAAAACCCAATGCAATTGTATGTATGAGTGTAAATATTATACTTTTATGAAAAAGCAAACTTCCACATAAATAACACAAAGGAATGGTCAAGAACATCAAAAAAGTGCAAGATATAAACTTTGAAAGATTCAGCCTACATACATAAACCCCAGAAAAATTGAAAACATATTGAATCCATTTGTAATACACATTCATCCAGAAAACACATCATGTTATGAAATTAAACACAAAAAATTCAAGTGTCCACACACATACGCAATCAATCTCAACATTAGTTCAAACCCAAAAATCTCATCTTAACACACATTCAAATCAATAATAAGCCAAAATAATTATTCAAATGATATTTAAGGTTCAAAATGGATGTTTTGAAATGGATGAGGTGGACTAGAAAAGGCTGAAATAGTAGGTGAAAATGGTGAAACAATTTTGGAAAGGTGTTGTAAAAATTAGTAGTGGCGGCTTAGATTGTGTCGCATCATTTGTTTAAATCATTAGGAGAGGAGGTGCATGGCCTTGTCTTGTCTGTATGAAACACCATTTCCCTCTTCTTTCTATTGGTGGTGGTGGTGTAGGTCACGTCCGATGGTATAGGGAGATCTGGTTGTTCAAAGTTTGGCCTTTTTTTTTTCCCAAATGCAATTTTTTTTACAGCTTTAATTGTCACATGTTGTTTGCCTAAACCATGGAGAGAGGAGGTGTATGACCTAGTCTACAGGAAGCACCACTTCTTTCTCTTTCAAATGGTGTTGGCAGTGTTGATCACCTCCGGCCAGCGAGAGAAATCCAGTGTATTAAAGTTTTGGATGTCTATTTTTTCTTTCTCTTCCTTTTTTTTTTTTTTTTGGTGTTTTCTGACAAGAGAAGGCGAGGAAAGTTTGTTGGATGATGAGGAGAGGGTAAGGTTGTTATTATGGTGACCAGAATGGTGGTGGTTGGCTAGAATCAAGCAAGCCACAAGCATAACCTAGAAAGGATGCTAATGCCCGCACCTATAGTTACCTAGACTCCACGAGAAAACATCCACACATAGCTCCAATCGACATCACAAAAATCATCCCTAAATGACTTGAAGCTTCCCTTGGCACAAGCCAAATGCCAACAAACCAAAACATAAACAACTAATGCACTGCATTGTTTGAATTCACAATGCATCATTGTGTATATGTCTATGGTAAAATGCTGAGTAGTTTTAGTTTCTTTTATAATTGTAATAAGGAGAATTTGGAAAATATTAAATTATAAGGTAAATATACATTAATAAATCTATGAGTACAAAATTACAGTCCACCAATTATTATTATTATTATTATTATTATATTATTATGTGAAGATATTTTCCTTGTTATAGAATGAAAATGAAGACAATATGATTTTACTAACGATCCCAAAAATAAAATCATTTACCACACTACTAGCTGTGAACAAAAAGTGGAAAAAAATCTAAAAGCATGGCAACAATAAAAGAAGAATCCACTCCAGTCCACGATAAGCAAAATTCATCAAAAGGTCATAGACCCCACCGTCGCTCCCTATTCACACATGTTTCATCATTCGACGGGTCACATCCTATCCACATTACACGAGATGGGTTTCTAATGTCCTCATTTATCCAATGGCTCATATTTTTTGCTTTTCGCTCTTCCTTGTTTGGAAGATAAATCACACACATGCCCATAAACAAACTCAAAAAATATGTCCATGCTTCCTATCCATCTATTTATTGGGTGGGTTATATATATATATATATATATATATATATATATATATATATATATATATATATAAAAAACGACTTTAAAAACTAATGGATACTTTCACTGAACTTAATTCTGTGTATGGGATTGTTGGTGTTGAAACAGGAGATTTAAAGTCTAATTGGCCTTAATTTTCATATAAAAAAAATAGTTGATTATTATAGAAATATAGGAAGATAAATTTTTTATTATCATTTTTTTAGTTGGTTTTATGATTCTTTTAAAAAAAAAAATTTCAACTCTCACTTTTAAAGTTAGATAAAAAAAAATTATATTTAAATTATTAGCATGACCAAAGCAAACAATATGGTTTGAGATTATTGACAAAAACCTAAAAGGGCCAAGTGTTTCGTTGTAACATGTGAGGAGAAATATTGTTCATCTGACATTGTTTCTCTTTTTTCTTGGTCCTTAAGATTTTCTATGTTTTGATCCATCAGTTTCTTTTTCTTTTTATTTAACCTTTTAACATTGTTTTGATTTGTGATTGGTTTCCATGATTTATCATTTTTATGCTTGTATATGGGGATCTTAGGGTAACGAGGAAATGTTTTGTTGCTTTGTTTGGCAAAAAAAAATCAATTTCATTGATTTAAAATAACCAAAGCTTTAGGGACCATATTCAGAGCTTAAAAAAATGTTTAGTCCTTTTTTTTTAATTTCAGTCCCTCAGCTTTTTCTTTTTCAATTTGATCTCTTCATATTGGCTTTATTTGGAATTTGACTAGGTAGTCAATGATGTGCTTGATTCTTATATGATTTTTACCTATTATTACTTTTAATTTTATGCTAGTTTATCTTAAATATTTCTATTTTACATAGTTTTTAATTATTTATTTTTATTTATATGTAGGAAGAAATAAATTTATGGAATCTCATTTAAAAGCTAATTAAATGAGGAATTTTTATCTTGAAGAGGTGGTGTACACGTTTTGGTAAAGAAGAGAAGTAAAAATGAAATTTATTGTTGTAAAAATAAGAACTTTTAGTACCTGAAATTTTAGGAATACATATCGGTAAATCAAACATAACTTTCTCTATAAATATCATAATTATACTATCTTGGTTTCTTAAAAATGATAAGAGGGTGATCTACAACTTTTGTGTCTATGACTTTCTCAAAATAATTAATTATGTTAGTGAATATAAGGTTTGAAGTCAAAAGTTGTAATCTGCTAGTTTTTGAAGGAAAATCAAGAAACAAATAAAAGGAGATTAGGGACTAAAGGAGGAGGAGACCAAGAGGAGAGACCATGATCAAAGATGAATAAAACAAAGAGGTTCTTTTACCATTGAAACTAGAGAACGAGAGGAAGGGAGAACTAGAAGAAACTAGACATTGTCGTGGAGTGTTTCGTCAACCGATTCCAAGCAAATGAGTTTTATTATTCTCCTTAGTTTTCCTTTGATGTATTTATAATAAGAACATGGTTTTTTTAGATTTATTATGAACCAAAGTTATTTTTCTAGGGCTTTGATGTATTCTAGTTTTGATTATGCAATTTAAATTTCAAGTTAATTTATTTTCAATTTCTTTCATATAGAGTGTCTATCCTTGATCTTATTACTTATAATTTTTTGACCAATTATTGTTTGATCTAATGAATCATAATAATACTAAGAGGTAATTTATGATTAGAAGCTCTAAAGACTAAACATCATTAGTTAAGTGAAAGATAGATATACTTTACCGTGATTAATGTGATTTTATTTAAGAAAAATCCAAACAACTTAATGAATCTATAAATAATTAAATTTACATAAATATATGTTGAATTATTAGGTGGATTTATTTTAATGTTGCTCGAGAGGAAAAATTGAATAATTAAGAGATCTTTTAATCGTCAACATGAAAATTTGGAATTTTATGACAAGGAATAATAAATTGTGTAGGATTAATGATGAGTACTTAAAAGTGCATTTTTATCAAGGTTTTATATCATCATTTTGCACTTGAAGTATCAATAACTCCTTAACTAAAGCATGTTTTATAATAACAAGTCTGATACCATAAGATATCTTTAATTTATGGTAAATTTTCATCATAAATGCAGGCCTATCACATAAATGAATGGATTGATTGATGAGTTAAGTACGGAAATTGAAAGGACAAAGAGAAGGTCAAACTTAGAAAAGAGATGCTGGTTTAGTACAAAATGGAACACTCTTCGGTCATTGGGTCATATCTGGAGTTGTAGATCTTAGATTTAGGTCTGTCTTATATGGATGGAAAGCTAAGACATAGGCCTAAAACTTTCATCAAGAGTCCAAGATTTAAAAAGGTTGTTTTTAAGTCCAAATTATAGCAACAAAGGAGAAGTCCGAATCTGTCATGCAGCCCAGACACTGTTCAGTGTTCAACCCATATCTTGAGTTCTAGAAGTCCAAATGACCTCAACTTTGTTTTCTGGAAAGCTGAGACAATTTGCTAGAACTTTCATGATTTAAGTCTGTTCACATTATGACGTTATCAATGATGTTTTTGGCATACAAGAAGATAAGGATTGTCACCAAGTCAGGATGTGGCCACCCACTCAATAATTAGTCAACAAATCAATAGTTTTGAATTTTGGCCTATAAAAAGAGGCATTTGCCATGTATTTAGGCATCTTGGTTTTCAGATCAAGGTCAGGCTTTTGCTCTCTCTTTATATTTTGTAATGCTTAAGTTTTGCTTATATTAATCTCTTACTTATGCTTTTCATTTCCTTTCTTTGTTTATTTATGTTTCTCTCTTTCATTATGTTTAGCTAAGTTTATCATGTCAATGTGAAAAGGTTACACTAATGGTGTAAGAAAAAGTATAATATAAACTCAATATGGACCTTAATGTTTGATACTAACATGTTTTATATTTGTTATCTTGTTCACTTTTAATACTTTGCTTATTAAATGGTTAATCTAGATTTATGTTGTATAACCCTTGGTACAACAAATACTTGACACTTTCATAGCCCAACCGTATGGTATAACCGACACATGTGCTATGAAAGGAACTTAATCTGTTGTTAACATAAGTTATAATCATGAATGCTTGACAACATTTACAAGTATTAGCATTATTCGAATAAGATAACTAATGTAATCATGTTAACAATTTATAATCCGATAAAAACCTCCTTTGTGTGTGGTTTCCAGTTGAGCAATAAAAAGAGTTTATACTATACTTGTTTGAAATATCATTAATGGATCCTCTAACCTTGACAATTATTTTATCCTTGTTTAATCCTTACATCAATATCACATCTCAAAGCTCTCTTTAACTTGTTGTTGTTTATAATTTATATAGTTAACCTCCCTGTGATTCAACCCCGGTCTTGCCGGGTTATTTATTACTTCGACACTCCTGCACTTGGGAGAAGATATCAATCTTTTGGTCGTGTCAATTAACTAAGTGAAACTAAAAGCTCTAGATTTATTTTTATTATCTCTTCAACCTTAAGTTTTATTCTCTAATTCTTTTAATTTACTTCCATCAAACATTTTAGTTTAATTTAGGTGGTCAAATCTA
>Ga0325403_1002309_pt1 | contig 16790 bp, 13 predicted proteins | sample PopdelMetagenome_19_FD_205665 | JGI IMG/M metagenome (GOLD analysis project Ga0325403, IMG submission 205665) | Populus deltoides microbial communities from Bellville, Georgia, United States - Xylem-PdKOR-R4 | ecosystem: Host-associated > Plants > Phyllosphere > Stem > Wood/Secondary xylem...
GGCTTTATTTTGAATGAAACAAAAGCGGGAAAGCAAATGCTAGTAAAGAAGAAAATCGAAAGAGAGAGTGTGAGAGAGAAATGGAAGAAACGATATCTGAATTTAGCAAAAGCGTAGGCAGCTTCTGCAACTACCTCCAGTCTAGCTGCGACGCTCTCAAACAATCCATCGACCGCCGCCCCATCCCTCTCGGTAAACACCACCCCCACCTTCCCCTTCCGCTCCCCTTCTTTTTCCTTCAACAATTTAAACAGTACATCTTCTTCTTCTTCTTTTCCAGATTCGGCTTCATCTACATATATCCAGTGCTTAAACAGAAGGGTAGCGAGCGCAAGCAGCGATCTCAACTTACTAGAATCGATGTCATTTGGTACCGTTTCTTTTGAGGAATTATTAGGTCATTGCAATGAAGTTTACAAGAACAGTGAGAATCGTATTCTTGATATTCAAGATCGTCTCAGGAGCTTTGGTTATGTTCCTGCTGGTACTTTCATTTTTTACTCTGTTTATTATTTGTGTTTGAGTCTTTAGGAAATTACGAAAAATAAGTTCTTTTTCTTAAAAACAATTTGGGTTTTTTTTTTAAAAAAAATTTAAAACTGATAAAATTGATAATGAATAGTCATGTAATTGGAAATGATGCAGAGAAATCAAGGATGGTAGAAAGTAGTGTTTTTGGGTTTTGGATTTTGTTTCATGATTTTTTATCAAATTAAGAAATGTAAGTAAAAAAGCCACATGTTGGATTGAGATAGGCGCATTTGTAACTGTAAATGCTGTTTCTGTCTGAAATTTTATACACATCTATGACTTGTGTTGATTGCTTTTTTTCTTTTATTAATTGTTTTGCTTTTAGAAATTGAGATTGATGATGAAGCGGATTTGAGTGTATCGATGGCGCTAGGTTTCAACTTGAAGGATGAAATGGACCCTTCTGCAGGTTATAATGAACCGGTGTCTGTGGCAAGTTCAATCATGAAGAGTTTGGAAGAGGATCCTTTGTATCTTTGTTTTATACTATCGCTGTTTCATTACTTCTCTCCTTGTTTCTTTAATATGGAGGATTGGAACTTTTTTTCCATTCTTTTCCATGTTCCTGGCAAAGAGTGAATTGATAAGAAGGGTTTGTTAGGATTTGTTTGAAGAAATTCTGGGTCATTTTCATTATCGCATTAAAGTGGATGAGAATTTTGTTAGCCTTGATCTTTTTTTTAGAATGGACGAGACGTTGAGCTTAAAGAGTCTTGGGCTTTCAGATGTCTGTCTTGCCACTTTAGCAGCTGAAGGTAGTCTCTTGCCACTGCCCCATAGATGTGGTTGATGCTTTAGCACTGTTATAATTCAATTTCAGATTGAATGAATTGCAAAATCATATACTGATTTTGCTCTGTGTGATGGCTAGATGGATTTCTTGCTGTAAATACTTACGAGTACTTTGTACAAGTCTGCCTACTACATCGCTGATTTGTGCTTTCTACTAATTTCACCTCTCTTTCTCTGCAGCTAACAGTAAGATAAATGAACCCGATATATCTATGAGAGACACAAAGAAGTAAGTTGTTGAACTTGTATTTTGTGCTTCGCAAGGAACTTTCAGTCTTTCCTTCGCACATTCTAAATTGTTCATGTCTTAGGTATTATGGTGACAAATTACACAACGTGAAGAGTCTGGACCAAAATACTGCAAATATGGGAGTAATTGAAGGTAGAAAGCTGTCATTGAGATTTAGCTATTAAAGGTTTTTCATGTCATTCCATGCAATTTTCCAATGAAACAATACCAAGCACCAATGAGTATGTGGTTATCCTTCGTTGTAAAATCCAGGTGAACTGGAACCAGCTGAAGCTCTTTGGGCTGTTGTGAAGGCTTCAAAGGATGATTATGAAAGTCTTCCTTCCTACATGAAAAGTCTAACATCATGGGAGGTATGGATGACTAGTTTCCGTCCTTAAGATTGAGCTGATGTTGTTTGATCTTTCCATTCCAACTGAATATATTCAAGATAGCCTTTCTTTGAATCTTGACTGTAAAGGTTGCTTCATGACAATTGTACTGAATGCTGAGGAGCTAGTTTCCATGTAGCACTTCATTTTTCCCCATAGTTGAAACTTGAAATAATAACATCAGCAGGCTTTTTGAAATGCTTCTGCTTTTCTGTCCTTGGTAACCTGGAGTTGGTACAAAATTTCTCGAAGTATAATTGGACGGCAATGAGGTTTCCTTGTATTGGTTTGGAGACAGCATTTTACACAATTATACCAATACATAGGATTGATAACCAGCTTAGTTAACGTTGGGTTTTCCCATTTATGACGTTCTTGATATTTTGCTGTGCTTGAACTTGCAGGATCTGCTTACTGCCGTTGAGAAAATTAACTCCAGCCTGAAGAAGAAGGATAAAACAAAGGGAAATAATTATTTCCGCCAAAATGAAATCACATCAATGGATTTAGGTATGTATTGTCATCTCGCTGTTATATACATGTCATTACTGGTTTGCCACAGACATTTTTATCCATTTCGATGCTAGAGATTGATCAACAAAGGTGGGACTCAAACTTGAGATCTCACCCATAGAATATAGAGGGTAAGCATTTGAAGTTGTCGTTTTTCTAGCTGCAGTCCATTGACGACTCACGTTTTGCTTTGGTGTTTTTTGCTTGTTTTAGGGCCTAAAGCAAGAACTTATTTGCTGCTGCTCACACGCATGAATCAGCTGGCTGTTGAAACTGTTGATGGTTTGATATCCTATAAAGTTCTATAGACGAGATATGATCCATTTCGCATACAACTGGTTTAGTAGATTAAACCAACTGTGCCTTCAATTTTTTTGAAAATTTTCTGCAATTTGAGATTGTGATAAACCAAATAAATAATGGGGTGTGTTTGAAATTATGATAAATTTATTAATATCAAATTAAAACAAGTTTTATTACCTAGTAAAAATCAACCAAAAAAATGCTGAATGATGAATTTTTTTTAAAAAAAACAAGAAAAATCATAAAAGATTCAAAATACTAAAGACAATCCTAAGCATGCAGGCCTTCAAAAAATACTAGAAATAACTTGAGTTATTTTTAAAATCAGTGAAAAATTTTATAAAAAAATAAAAAAATAATAAAACTTAATGTTTAATTAAATAAATGCTGAAAGTTAATATAAAAAAAACATGAGTTTAGAGAAAGAAAAAAAAAACTTAGATAAATTTTCTAAACTTGGATTAATTTTTTAAAGTTATAACTAGTAAAATTATAGATTTGTGTTAGAAACTTAATTTTTAATAAATTTAATGTTAAAAAATAGAATTGAAAAAAAAATAAAAAAATTAATCAAAGTAAAAAAAAAAATGAGAGAATCAAATCTGATAGGAAAAAACTAAAAAAAAAGAAGATAAAATCACCAAAAAAATCATTTTAAAAATTAACTTGTATAAAATAAATAACAATTAAAAAATATGGATTAAATTTAACTAATAAAAAAAATTAAAGGATGAAATTGCAAATAAATTCTAATATTTTAAATAAAATATATAAATCAAATCTGAAGAAAAAAATAAATTGAAGGATTTACAAGATCAACCATAGAAATTGAAGAGAGAAAAATCAGCACCAAACCGAAGGTTATCAAGCTACACGCACTGTTCGGGGAAGGAGGAGTTGCCAATACAATTCAAATACTACCATGAAAACTATCGTTTGGACACCTAAATCCCCCTCACGCTCCCGCCCGAATGGAGCGGGAAGAGACCATACACTTGTACATGTTTTTTTAATATTAATTATATTTTTTAAATTACTACAATGCCCTAAAATCAACCTAATTATAACCCAAAAAAAACAAATCATCATGAAAAGACCAAAACACTCAGGGATGTAAAATTTATTTTTTATTTTAAGAGTGTTTTAGTTATTTCACAGCAGCCAAGGAAAGGTTGTGGTCTAAGAAATTGGATGCCGGGCGCATCTTGAAAATCCAATAACCAGGGACGAGGAAGGCTAGATTAGTTAACATACCAAATCCCATTTCACTAGGCAAACCAACCCACAACATTCCCTTTGAATTCAGGCTGAGGTTTCAAAGATGTTAAATATCTATCTATGTCGAAGAAATTATCACACGAATCTGGCGACTCACCAGGCACGCACGCACTAGGATAAAATATTTGGAAACGATTGAGTTTGAGATCCACCACTCAGGCCGCAGTCAGGATAAAGCGATGTCCCATTGCCACCCAGCAGAAGTGCCATTCTCTTGGATGGTGAATACCCCAAACTAAAGTGCTAGGGCTTTCACATGTGACCTGGACCAAGAGAGAAATACGAAACAAAAACTCAACAATACAAGGATTTTGTCCAAAACAAGTGCGCCAGCAAAAACCCTTTGGAAACAAATGAGAACCACCACCACTATATTAGGTGATAAAGGTGGTGCTATAAAACCACCCTGAACCACCACTACACTATCTAAGCTCGGAACCGTAAGCCAATCATTTTACAAGCCCATCCCCCAAGACAGGGAAAAAGAAAGAATCAATGTCAAACACAGCCACCTATACCCCGGTATACAATCCCCTAGTCAAAATCTTCTTATGTACTGCTGCTAAATTACCCTGGAGCTGTATATCGTGGGAACATCACACCAACCTCTTGAAACAAGGAGGTGTCTGCATTAGAAGAAAGGCAAGAAAGGACCAGGAGCTCAAGCAGGGTGTCTCAACCATAATAACACACTACATAGGGGGGCCCTCCTTCCACCTCCCCCCCGTCACATCAGAGAAACATATATGGCCTACAAAACCAATTATCAAATCCTACAGAAATCACTTTAATTCGCGCTTCATTGTCTTCTTCCTTCAGATGTACCATCCATTCTCATCCCCTACATTGTAGCATGAAAGAAGTGCGACTCAGCTTTACGTGCCGGTGGAGGGCAATCTGCTCTTCCCTAATTGTATATTTTAACAGGCTTCTCAAATGTGTGACGGTTCTGCAACATTTTCAGACCAATCAATGAAAACTCCATGGTTTCACAAGATGAAAAGAAAAAACTAGGGTAATGCTAACACCAACATTTATTGACAAACAAAATGACTCAAAGTTTCCATGAAAGTAATAACTGATCTCACAGTCCTGGCTAAGAATATGATCAGTTATGGAGGTAGTCTCAGAAACCACATGCACTTCATTTGTAGTTGAATGAGTGATGCAAACCTGATTTACTGCATAAGACCTTTTAGGAGTATTATCAGAGTGCTCCAACCCAAGGTACTGCTCCCAAGCACCATATACATCTCTTCTCTGAAAGACAAGGTAAAAATACTAAATGCAAATCTCCACAAAAAAGAGAGCCAGTAATGGACGCATATGCTAGGAAATGCTGAAATAAAAGGAGGTTCAAGGGAGGAAAAAAAAAAAGAAGCCTTGTAACAGCACCTGAAAGCGGGTGAACACAACATCAGAATCCTGCAAGTACTCTGGACGACCCAGTGACAGAAATGCAAATTTCCACTAAGCAACCAAAAGAAAGAGGGTTGATGAGGAATAGCATTCATATTCTGATATAAAACCACGTTACTGAAGGAAGCAAAAGCTAAACTTCGCAATCTTATGCAAGATAACTGGTAAGTGTCAAGCAGTGGTTTGTATGCTTGTTTCCTTAACCAAACAGTGCAAAGAAAATACCAAATACCTTAGCAAACTCCTCATCAGGAACCTGCAGCTTCTTTTGTATACGCATTTTAACTTCGGCTAAGGTTTCACCTTCATGGATGGCCAAGAAAAAGGGTTCACCAAAATTCTGTACTTGCTATTGAGGACACAAATATAAAAGTATGTAAGAACCTGGAAATTTCCCTATTCAATAACAGCCATAAGATAGAAGCCAAAAATCTAAAACCAAGTAAAATCTGTGGTTGAAGTATCTATAAATCATACCATTTGATTCTGTCCAGACTCTTTCGTGAAGTGATAAACGTGAATCAGGCGATCTTGGGGACCAAGATTTTTTTCTTCCTCGGGAATCTGCAGAATTTGAGAGAGTGAGAGAGCGAGAATGGGGTGTCAAAACATTATCTCATTTCTGACGGAGTGTCCAGGATTGTTAATCAACTGAAAGTAAACTTTCTGTTTGTTGGCCTGAGTTATCATAACATTTACTAATTACAGAAAGGTAATCACAATCATGCCAGAGGCTGTTTGCAAAAGTAGCCAGTCAACAACCTTCAAATATTCTACTAAATAACATTTGATAAATTATGTTTCATTAACAAAAACTGAATAAGTCAAGATAATATATTCATAATAACCTGGAAGTTACAAGTTCAACAGAAATTTAAGATCTTAGTTTTCATTTTTATTAATAAACTTGAGACAGTTTCTAGAAACATACCATGTAAGAATAGAACACTGATTAATATCTGCCATTTGACACATACTCGGTGGAAATTTTGGCATTGCAATGGTTTATTATTAATGGAAGCTTATAATTTTATTTGGCACCCACCTATAATAGTTCATATTAGCACCCTCCCAAAACTCCGAACCCACAGTCACGCATGCTTACACATTCATGCCCTATGCCTTCACATTTCAAATAGTACTTCACCATTGATTGTGAAATATCAGAACTTATGAATTGTGTGAAAATAGGATACTTCAAATTCAGGTAGAAGATATAAGATGAGATATAAACCTTGATTTATAATATTTGATATTTGAACGAAATCAATTAAATTAAAATTAATTAGATTGTGCTTCATGCATATAAAAATTAATAAAAAGAAAATAATTAATTCATAAAAAGACAAAAAAAAAAAGAAGCAGGTTGATTGTATCAAAATTATGAAGAAACAAAAATTTTAGTTTATCAAGACTTGCTCATTTTTCTACATAAATTACATGATAATCCACTTGTTTGTTATTCTTATTTTATTATCTTTTTATTGTCTTATAATTTGAATTTAATAAAGAGTTTCTCCCGCTAAGGGCCATGTCCAACTTCATCCCCAGCTTAACTATGATACTTCAAGTTTATCCACAAAATCATAGGCAAAAGGCAGATGAGATATTTCCTAGAGAAGACAAGGAGAAAAAGGACTTGCCTCCTCTGCCCGCAGCGTCCAATACTGGTCATTTATATTCTCAATTTTTTCATTGGGTGGAAAGATCTGCGATGGCAAGATGGCAAACTGAGTCAGAAGAAACCACCCATAAGCGCTGCCAGCAAAACATCTAAAACATCCAATGCATTAGAATAAAAAAAATCTGAAACTCATAGATCAGGTTTCATACACTTTGTTGAACACACTATCATTGCTATTTAACCAGGAAGGATAATTATTGATTAGCAGGAAACAAAATTGAGTGATGAAGTCATTATCTTATATATGCTAACTAAACCAGTTATTACCTTATAAATCTTGTGATAAAATACTTCAAGCAGTCGAAGTTCAGCATTTGGGTGAGACAATTCTACCTGTTTCAGCATGAGCCAAGCATTAGAAAATTTATCACATGCAGTGACAAGATATGGTGTGAGGAAAAGGGAAAATATAGCAAAAAATATGTACTAACAGTAAAATCTATTCAACAGAATAGATTATGAAGAAAATAATTATAAAACAACTATCTAAAATGAAAAATTGGCGAAACTTGAGAATTAAAATGTTTTGTTTCGGTATTATAAATAACTGTCCAGATCAAGCAGGCACATTGAAAATATACTTCAGGAACAACCACTTTAGTACATATCTTCAGCTAAGAGGTTAGAGCTTAAAAGGTCTTACCTTAGTTTTAAGTTCATTAATCACATCCCCCACGGTGCTTTGTTTAGGCAATCTAATGTTATGAATTACCACCTGTTAATAGTTGCAATAAGATTAGAAGAAAGAAATGAAGATGATCAATTAAATAAGGCATGGAATTAACATAGCCATAGATTTCATACTTCATCTTTGGTAGCGTGATGGAAAGCAACTTTCAAATTTTTGAGACCTTGCAACTCTGGAAGAGGAATATCTAGAACTTCATAATACAAGATATCGGAAGTCTGTTGAAAGAAGAGAACAAATAAATTATTAGCCATGTTATATAGATTCATTAACAGTATATGAACCAATGACTGCAATTCATGTAGCAAATACCTGATTGTAGTGAACTAACATATCTGATAGATGCTCCACTCCTCGATATTTAATTGGCTGTGGCTTAGGCTGCTGAGAGTAGCAGTTGTGGGATGTTAACCTGATTTTGGATGGATCGTCCAAACCAATCTGGCGAGCTACTCTTTCGACGACATCATCATAAGTGTGTAATTTTGACCTACAGAAACATCAAGAGTATAAATGAGTGTCTATACGACAGCACCGGAGATTTCTCAACCGAGCATACAACATTACTTGGGATGTGATTACTTACAACTCTAGACAAAAATCATCCTCTTTTGCCTTCTCTAGAGATCGGAAATGAACTATCTATAGAGAATCAAATAACACAAAAGAATTGACTATAAAATTGACAAATCAGGAGAGAGGTTTGATGAAATTGAATAATTCAATATAATCTAACTACTATATAAAAAGTTGAGGAATACAAAAGGTGCCCCTCTTGAACCTAATCTGCTCCCATTTCTAAAATTCTTTTATAAAAATAAAATGAGATGCCTGGAAAATCTCATTCAAGAAGAAAGTACCTGCCGATTGTGCACATATTCCAAATATGAAGGCACATCTGGATTTCGACAGTCTTCTTCATTATCAGGAGGAGATTTCTGAAAGCATATTATGTCCCCATCTTCAATCTGAGGATAAAGCACCTAAAGGTCAGTGGCTGATCTGATAATCTGATAACATTCTAGCATAAGTAAAAAAACACATACCTGACTTGTTCGAAATGAGGCTCTCTTATCAAGGTGTTCACACATGACACAAGGCTCAAACTTGATTTCCTGAACAGCACACAACAAATATAATCTTTCTGCTAGGGCAATATCTGCTTATGAATATTGAATTAACTTGCGCTCTTGGTTTGGTTTTATGGTTAAGAGGGTGTTTAATAGTGTGCTAATATTTTTCTTATTTTTTCAAATTCATTTTTGACATCAGCACGATCCAAAAACACAAAAAAAAATTGAAGCAAAAAAAAAAAAAACATTTGACGAAAAGCAGGTTAAAACTCACTCCCAAAGACCCAAGTCAACTTCCTTGATTGAATAGTTATGTTAGCCAACTATGATACCAAGTATACTTGATATAGACAAACCTCATAAAGTTCAATCTCTTCCTCAGACGCAAAGCCAGCCATTTGATTAAGCTTTGCTAGAATTTCTATCGGTTTACTAGAATTCTTCACAAAAAGCCTACCAACATATCTGGGATCATGGAGTAATTTGTCATGTCAGAGGCATCAAGATTCAAGAGAACACAATGGACAAAGATAGGACAGCAAAGAGGAGCCAAAGATTATTAAGTACCGTAATTCTTGTTTTTCAGGGTCATAAAGCTTGAAGAAAAGCAGAATATCTTCTTTAGTTTTTTCAGGTGGAGCAATGGGACGTAAATCCTGAGATATTGCAAACCTCAGTAGAAGCATGACATTTTCATAGAAATATAAGTGCAAATGTTAAATTTGATCATTTTTTTTAAAAAAGAAAAGAAATACCAGCCCAAGCTCAACTTCCAAGAACAACTTTAATTCAGCATTATGTGTCTTATTTGACACCTCTCTCAGTTGTCCAACCTACAAACATTAAATGGCTATCATTAAAATTAGGTGACACAAGAAATCTCCAGAAACATTTTAAACCACCACAGTGCAAATTGTTTTTAAAAAAACACTTCAATGTGATCAAAACAATTGTATCATTCCATTCCATAGTCAATGGCCACAAAATTTCACCACTAGCAGTTTAAAAAAAAAGCCCTGATGTTGGGATTGCAAACCAAAAAGTGTGTTATTTGAAAGCACATGGCCAGAAGGCATCACCCATCACAGTCTAGAAATCCCGAAACCTGATCCCAAGTCTGTTCTTAGTTGAAGCAGAAATAATCATGCAAATATCTAGCAGAAATACAAGTCATTCCATAACAATGCAATCACAACTTTAATAAATTAACTTTGAACAAGAAAACAATAGCTAGTTACTGATTGTGCTTCCTCCTGGGGAGTCAATGGCCGATTGGGTCTATATGTGTGGTTTTGGCGCTTTGCCCATATCCAAAATCTCTGAAATTGTACTGGTATACCAAGCTCTTTAGCAACCTCCTCCTGTAATCCAGCTCAACATTAGACATAGAAATCTACAGGCTATCTCATCATCCACAATGTCAAAATGCTTAAAAATCACACCCATTTAATACCTTAAACAGACTAAACTGCATCTGTTTCTGAATACGGAAGTTACGGACTTTGTCATGATCCACGAGGTCAAAATAAATATCCTTTCCAATTTGCTCTTTAAGGTCCTGATCTCGCGCAACCTAGATGCCATACTAAATAGCTTTATTTATGACTTACAAGCATCCCTTGAGGTAGATGCAGGTCATCACTAACAATATACCATCATAAAAAAATAAAGCTGGGAAAGAAAAACCTTTATAATTGTGTAAAGGTGAGCTTGTGCTTTATATCTTCTCTTGTCTTCCTTCTCTTCTTGTTCTTTCTTCAGCCTTATCTGGAACAAGATGTTGAATGAATCAATAATCAGTCTTCATTGCGATGTGGAAACTCTTAAATAACATAGTTATATTTACATAACTTATTGCAATTATAAGTAAAGAAAGTAATTTACCCTCAAGTGTTCAGCAATGTCTTTCTCATCAACATTACAAATTATCTTGTCCTTGTCACTTTCCCGTATATACACAAGCATATATGCATTTGAGTATTTTGTGAATTTAAATGGAGTATTGTTAAAGCCAGGATTGGTCTGAGGTAGCTGGCAGACATAGCAGAACAGGAGCACATCATTCACCATCAATCACATGTACCATTCACAGGATTTACAGCAGAGTTTGAGAACCATTACCTCTTCCTCACCACCATACTGTTCTTCTAAGGCCCTCTTCACATCTTCCTTTGTCACGCGTTCATCATCAAATTTGAACCTAAAACAAGAAAATCAAATATCATATGGCGTGAAAAACTATTGAGTTCTCAACATAAGTACAACTATTCAGACATGGGTAAAAATGTGAAGGTTCTAAGGACTATTATACTCATAAATGAGTGTATAAGTTGTTATGGGTTTCATTTTCCTAGCATTGATATTATGAGGAGTGAGCATATTATGTGTGCCTATGACCAAGCTTAAGGTTAACAAGCACACCATTGATCAGAGAGGGTAGGCCTGATAAAAGCATAATAATGTCCACCATGCACACCTCCACTGTGAACCAAAACACTGCAAGGGAAAACAAGCATATATAGGAGATGTCAGCACATAATCAGACATTCCAAAAAACATAACTTCCGAAGTGTGGAAAGAGAACTATGTGCAATTTATGTTAGGTGCATGCAGTTCATGTTTCTCCAACATGTCTATCTTTCATCCACTCAAGCTCATAGAGTTTTCTTTCATTCCTATGCTACTCTAGCAAGTCATGCACATCCCATGTTGCTATTACATTAACAGCAATGACTATTTATGGGGAGATAGGGGAAAAGGAGATAAAAAATCTCAAGAAAATGGCTTAAACAATGCAACATTTCTTTTCTTTTAAAACTTGTAAAGATTTATGATTGTGATAATTATAATTTTACTTTAGTTTACCACAAGTTAGAAGCATGCTTCGGTTTGAAGGTAGTTTGCATTTCACTTGGTCTAGCTGCTGCAACCAGTTGTCACACTATTAGGAGTTTCTTGAGTGGTTTTAGTTCATGTCATGCTAGCCCTTTTATATGTTGTAACAAACAATACTATCAGCTGGAATAGATAGACTATCTGATATCTCATTAAGGCTACAACTCTTCATGTAAAGTGTATATGACTGATTCAGTAGCAAAACATTGAGTTTTTCCTCAAACTTCATTGCTTTAACTCCAAAAAAAGTTAATAGTTTGATTTTACTTTACAAAGAACCATGCAGCCTTGAGAAGCGAGGAAGACAAGCTCCAGTCAGTTAAATGCAGCCATACAAGCACAGAAAAAAAAAACCATGAATCAAGACAGTCATGATAAAAACTATGGCAATGGAATGTGAATTTCTAGGGGCCAAAAACACCATGCGACTGTTACCTGTGAAGTGTGTATAGATTTCGCACACTCCTGTCAGCTTCAGGTGATAAATATTTCCCATTCTCCCTGTCCAGGTCAAGTTGAAGAGGAAATTCATAGCGATCATTAATCTACAAAAGCAAAGAGAAATCAGTAAGTGGAAACAAACATATTTGGCTTAAGTAGCAATTTGTCCATCAGCCAATCCACTACAGTTGTTTAACATATTCTAGCTTATAATGGGCACAAAGCAACAATCCCACATAACATATTTACCAGAGCAACCGGTTACACCTACTGACCTTCACCATAGTATCGCGCATAAAATCATATTCAAACCGCTTTAATTGGAGTTGAAGAACAGGGGGAAAGTCGATAAATAAGACACCCTTCTTTGCATCCTGAAACAAATGCAAGTTCAAGCACATGCCACCAAAAGAATGACCTTAGGAACCGATCTAAAATAAATGGTTCTAGTAGAAAAGAAACATGGAGGATAACCCAAAAATATGCCCATACCATTTCTCAATGGCCTCATCTTAACTGACAGTTTAAAAAGATGCTTGGAAAAATTTCATCACTTCTACGGGCAACTCCTCATACTAACTAAAATATAATATACGGGGTCTAACCAGGAACCACACAGTTTGTCTGGGAATTACCAGAACCATCTCTTTTAATGACAAAAATTTAACTTACTTGCAGTTTTCAGAATGAAACCATAAAATTCAGCATAGTTATGATACGACAAAAAAAAGTTAGCACCAGATATGATTGAACGCACAGGATGTAAGACACATAATTGGTCTTCATGCATTTTACAATGGCCATATAATTGAGCTTCTTGTTTTTTGTATGAGGCACCGTGAGATGCTAACTAGTACTGGCTTCCACATTTTTATGAGTGTATGTGCGTGAGACAAGAATTGTTCGAGAGTGAATACTTATATTTCAAACTGCTTAAACAAATCATATAGTCTGGCTCCCATCTATTCACAAGCATTGACTGACCTGCAAACCATGTTCTTCGGCATGATATTTGTTATCACCCTCAAGTCGTTCAACTTCCACATATTTGTCAAAAGAAGCATAAACATCTCGACAACCTTTCACATCAAGCTGGAGATCTGCCATGTAATATCTACACATCAGTGTCTTATGAAGACGTCATTACACAGAACTTTTAAATGCTGACTAAATATAATACCATAAAATGACTCCTTTCTTGTAGATTTGTATTCCACATTGATGCACTCAATGTAGTTCATATGGTGACCCTCAAACAACTGCTGTATAGTGCCCTCCACAACAGTCCCCTGGATCAGCAGAAAAGAAGTTGAAACCTTAAGTTAATGAAAGTATATCCCAAAACCGCCGAATGTTCAATACCTTCATTTTATCCTCTAGCTTCTCACACAGGACCCTGTTAAGCTCTTGCACGTCATGTTGCATGAAGGAATCATACGTATCCCAGCCAAAAGATTTGGTCAGTTCCTTTGTTGCAACACTGGTGTCATTATATTGAAGCTTAAAGAATAAACTCTGCAGGGCCAATGGAATGCTTCCTGTAGGCATGTCATTCTCAGTTGTTGGCATGTGGTACACCGCCTGGAAAAATAATTTTCAGAATGAGGCAATTCCATTTGAACAATGTGTTCATCCAAGTCATGATGAGCTTTTTTAAACCTGAGAATGTGCTGACCTTTCGGAAGTAGGAAATATGGTATAGAGTCTGTAGGAGAGAGTTCATGTAACATGTTGCTCCTTGGTTTTTCAGTCCTACATAGCCTGTCTCCTTCTTTGAGTCATAGGACCAATAATCTAAAACCTTGCAAACAGCAACTTCAGCTTCAATAACAACTGTATCATTCACTAAGTATCCTCTGCTAGGATCATAAAGTTCACTCAGAGGCATGAAAGATGTAAAGCCCCAGTCACTCTCTCTTCCATTGAACTGATGTTGTGTGTCTGCGAATGTATTTTTAAAAGAGAACGCAGTATTAAATAATATCAAAGTCCACAATAAACTTCAATAAGAGAACACCAAAAAGAAGTTGACTGTGGTGCTGACATCTTCCTTACACGACATATTGTTTCCATACATTTAACAAAACCAACCAAGGTCCAAGCTCAACCAACCTCCACTATGATAATTTCTGAATTACCTAGTTCAAGATATCCAGAACCTGCTATTTTCCAGGACCGAATTACTGGAATTCGTTTGACAGCTTTTATAGATCACAATCTGTAGAAGTTGCTGCTTTCAGCATAGTGAAACAATAATTTAACAAGCATCCCAAACCCTCAAATAACAAGATAGCCGAGTCTATAATTGATCATATTATTGGAAAACGCTCACAATGACAAGGATTCCAAACTCTGTCGGGTGTTTATTGTAGTGTGCAAACTGAATTCTAATCTAACCTTGTATATGGATTGCACCAACTTGGTGCATTTACTTTTCTTTCAATTCAATTTGGAAATAAACAATCATTGGCAACTTCTCTAGAAGTCATAAGATTATAAAATAGGCAATTATTGATAATATATCTATTGCGGTCATAAAAGGTTACAAAGAACAAGTGCTCTACAGGAAAAATAATGATGTACTCAGGCAAGCAATCTAAATATAAGAAATTGATCCAATGAATAGACATACATAATAAATTAAGAACAAACAGAAAATGCCCAACTTGAAAATAAAATTACAATAACAGAAAGAGCCATTAAATAGGGGACACAAAAGAAGATACCCTTTCTAATCGAGTATTTGTTATGAATTTGATTGACCACAGCCAAACTGAATTGCGCATATCTACTCCATCCATATGGCAAAGCTGTCGAATCCGCAACATCCAAATACATCGACAGGTGGTCCACGTTGTTTCCTTTAGGGAATATCAGTACTCTCCTGTTAATAACACACTAAAAGAAATCAACCACAAAATGATACAAACTCCGACAAATGCAACTCATAAGCAACTCCAACTAGTAAGAAGCTACATTGTTTATCCACCTACCATTTGTAACTGCCAACAATAAATATATCAGAATAATGCTTCTTTGTGTTCAACCTAGTAAAATTCTCAATAGTCCAAGTAAATTTCATCGATGGAGGATCCTCCACAGGCTGATTCTCCACGGTACTAGTTTGCTCCACTTGTGCCACTACTACCACATCAAAAATTACAATCACCACCAAAATTACCAAACCCTAACATATTAATCAAAACGTACAATACACTCTAGCAGAAGATCCGTTCTATCACATAAAACGAATTATATATAAAAAAAAAAGAAGAAGAAGAAGATTGAACTCTCTAACCTTCCATTGGCTGAGGACCTTCAACTAAATCTGAATGCGGTACGAGCATCTCCTCGTCTTCTTGCTTTAAATTAGTAAAAAAAACTAATAATTAATAAACCCAAGCCTTAAAAAACCAAATACAAGAATCAAACTCTATCGTAAAATCGAGAAATTAACAGAAACCCTGGTCGATCCAAAAAAAAATACAAAATAAGGAGAGAGAAAGAGATTACGTCTAACGGTGAAGGGGTCATCATAGTCATGGGTGGATATGGACCGTTCGATCGAGCGAATCAGAGGGACAAGAATGAAAACGAGAGCAGGGACTGAGAATAAGAGAAGAGAAGCGAGAGCGGGATTTTTCTGTGTAGCCAGAAGAGACTCGCAAAAGCACTGGCTAGAGAGAGAAAGAAAAGAAGGGGACTTTCGGTGTCTGAAGGCTATTTATGTGATTATAGGAAACAAGTGGGGATAATGTGGGAAAGAGAGGATCGCTATTGTGCCTCGTGGATACATTGAGAAGAATGACCAATAGAAGTGTGACACGCAGAGAATGAGTTTGGTGATGTACGGAGTTGGTGACGTGGCTGTTTGGATCCTGGGGGTCACGTGCGTTTCAGGTGGGTGACATAATCTTTCTTTGTACTAAAAGCAGCATGGACTGGCTGCTTCTTTATTGCTTTTCCCTTTTTCATTCTTAAGCATTTTTTAAAAAAAAGTCTCAGCTTAATTAATTAGCCGATAATTCTTAACTTATATAGCAAACTCGAATTTGAGTTTGATTGAGAAGAATGATAACATGCAAAGATAATTAAACTCCTTAAAATCATAGAAATAAGATATATTTTGGATCTTCAATTTTTTATGAAAAAAATATCCTTTTTTATGCTTTTTTATCATGATTTATATCAAAAGACCATGAGTTTTATTGAGTAAAAGCAAATAGTTGATTAATCAAATTAATCGAGTGTTTGTTTTTACATTAGAAAATGCTTTTTAAAAAAATTCAATTATTTTTCATCTGAAAAATCATTAAATTGACATTTTAGATATTTTTTAGTAATTTTAATATACTAATATTAAAAATAAATAAAAAATATTAAAAAAATTATTTTAATATATTTTCAACTAAAAATCATCCTACATCACAATATTAAATATACACACTAAATGATATGGGTGGACATTTGACATTCAAATTTGGTTTTTCAAAATTAATTTTGAATTAAAAATGTTATGGAGTGATTGATATATACTTTTTCCCCTGTGAAT
>Ga0325403_1002311_pt1 | contig 16784 bp, 13 predicted proteins | sample PopdelMetagenome_19_FD_205665 | JGI IMG/M metagenome (GOLD analysis project Ga0325403, IMG submission 205665) | Populus deltoides microbial communities from Bellville, Georgia, United States - Xylem-PdKOR-R4 | ecosystem: Host-associated > Plants > Phyllosphere > Stem > Wood/Secondary xylem...
CAAAATTCATGTGAGTGACTCTCCTACACTTTCTCTCTACAGGCATGCTGTCCATCACTGGCTCTTAGTGTTTCTCAATAATCTATATACTGATTAGTTAACTCTGGGTAAAAAATGGTTTTATCATAGTTTTCTTGCATAATCTCGGACTGGACTGTTGAATGTATCTGGTGCTGCTGAGGGTCAATTACCGCAAGCTAATAGTTCATTGATTAATTTGTCTTTTTGAACAATCTTTGCATAAATGGGGATTTGTTACTTTGATTTTACTCAGTTTTTCGAAACTGTCAACAACATTTCTTCATGGCTGGTGTGGATTGTTGTCATGGTTTTACCAGTTTTTAACACTAATTTTGGCACGTTTCTCAAGGGACTGGTTAATTTACTTGATGGTTGTAATCAGTTTCTGATGTCCTTTCACCAATTCTCGTACTTTGTAACTGCTCTAAATGAAGTGGTGCTTTGTTTTTTCCTATTTTTATGTTGGATTTATTTATGAAGGTCATGTTGCTGGATTTTGTGCCTTGTGTGCCATCCAAAAACATGTGAGCCGTGCTCTACAATCAAGTGGGAGGTCACTAGTGCCCAAGGATCTTGTCTCAAATTTGCGCCGTATCCTTCTGATGCTTTATGTCCTTTAATTTCTTGATTTTTGGTCTATGGTAATTTTTTGTTTTGTTGGCCAAATATGATTATTTTATCCTTGATGATTATTTATTATCTTGGTGACCTAAGGAGGAGAAAAACTATTATGGTCGCTACACCTTATATTACACATTTATGATCTTTTAGTAATTTTTCCGACAACTAGTGTTTTTTTTCTTTGGTACTAAGGAGAAGTTCCAACTTGAGACGGGGGGGGGGCAGCTATGCCACTGGAGCTAGATTTTCTTCATTTATAAATTATGGATCTAAAAATAGATGTACAAGTTATTTTTTTTGTTTTTTAGATAGTTGTACTGCTTTAGAGGGCTTGTGTCATCAATATAGTGACTGATGGAGTCCTCCAATGTTTATACCAGGCAAGGGTTTTGCTTGCTGTTCACATGATTCGGTATTTGTATTTCTTGACCACATATAAGGCATATCTAGGAACTTCCGAAATGCAAGACAGGAGGATGCACATGAATATATGGTTAATTTGCTGGAATCAATGCATAAATGCTGCTTACCTTCAGGAGTGCCAAGTGAATCCCCTGCTGCTTATGAGACAAGTTTGGTACACAAAATCTTTGGTGGCAGCCTTTGTAGTCAGGTAAACTTTTACTGTTTTATGGTGGATTCATTGACAATTTTCTGAGGAATGAAGTCCTCTTGTGGAAGCTCCTCTGTGAATAAATATGTGTTCATGGGTGGGTGGTCACGATGTTGAATTAGTTCCAGGGAAGTGATTAGATAGTAATAAATACAGCCATTTAGAAATGGTTTTGCATGGAATTTTTTGTATTTTGTGATTTGAATGTTCCATTGTTATTTGCAATCTTTTCCCATTCTCAATAAATGTTCTTTCAGAATATTGCTTTGTTCGAAGTTCTCTTGAATTTCTCAAAACACTAAATGTTTCTCTCAGTATGTTTTCAGGTGGAATGCCAACAATGTTCCTACAGCTCCAACAAATTTGATCCATTTTTAGATTTAAGCCTTGAAATAGCCAAAGCAGATACCTTGCCAGCTTTACTTCGGAATTTCACTGCTGCAGAGATGTTAGATGGAGGAGAGAAGCATTATCAATGCCAGCGATGTAAGCAGAAAGTTAGGGCTAAGAAATGGCTTACAGTTCACAAGGCACCACATGTGCTTACAATACATCTAAAACGGTTTCATGCACATGATCCTGGACGGAAGGTTGACAGGAAAGTTATATTTGATCGTTCATTGGACATGAAACCATTTGTCAGTGGTTCCTATGTGAGTATGCACATTCTTGTTGTAAACTATCATTATTCTAGACTTGATGAAATATCTTTTCTAGCATATTTAAGCTTTCAGGTTCTTAAACCAATTTTAGAATCCAACTTCAAAATTTGTGGCATTTGATAACATTCCAAATTATGATTTATTCTTCTAGACTTGATCAAATATCTGTTCTAGAATTCTTAAACTTAGAGGAGTTTCATTTAATAGCATTCCAAATCTTCTGGCTCATTTTTAACTGGTGTAGCCTGTTCTATGTTTTTGGCAAGGTGAACTTTGTTACGGTGTGTGTGTGTGTGTTTTTTTTTTTTTTGTTGTGTATGATGTTATGACCGAGATGGTATATGCTTCTCCGAAAGATGTTTTTTGTTTGTAAAATAATAGGCAAGAAAGTTGTTCAAAAAACTAATGAGAGTGTGGAGTTCAAATATTCAATGATTAATGCTCACTAGTGTAGGTGGAAAATATTAGACAAAGCTGGTTTTTAGGGCAAAAAAGAATAGTGCTGTTTATCTATTTTCTTTATCCTATGTGTTGCGTGGACTTGCTAAACGTTTTCCGGATCTCTTTTCTGTGTTAATATTTCTCATTAGTACACCCTTAGTTTGGTGTAAATGAGTTTAAATAGGTAAGCAATAGAATACCAGCGCCAAAAGGTTAATACTGGTTCAAATGGAAGATACTTGGCACTTTGTATTTTTCTTAGCATTGTATGCTAGTAAATGATTGTTTTTTTTGTTATCTTTAGTCATGTGCTCTTTTTTTTTTACATTATTTATTGAGTTCTTTATTCTTGGCAGGAGGGGGATTTAAAGTACAGTCTTTATGGTGTTCTGGTACATTATGGTCACAATACCCACTCTGGTCATTATGTCTGTTTTGTTCGGACATCAAGTGGTACGTGGCACCTCCTCAATGACAATCAGGTATGGTGGACATAAGAAGTCAGTATTAGAAAATTTGCTGCATGTAGAGCTGCAAGCTAGGTGCAATTTTATTCGTATTACTGGTTTCTGTGATCCGATCTTTTATGAGTTTTGGCTATCTTGATCTAACAGGTTCGTCAAGTTAGCGAGAAGGCTGTTTTAGAGCAGAAGGCTTATATGCTGTTCTACGTTCGTGATAGAAAAACTATTGTTTCAAGAAAACCTGTTGATGTTGTTCAAAAAGAAAGTATGAAAGCAACCTTTGGCAATAACTTTGCGGATCTGGTCGCCAAGCAATTCTCGAAGGAATGTGTGGGTGGTGGTTTGATTGGGAATAGATTGGAGGCTACTAACTCTCCTGCTGCTATGAATAAAAAAGATGCATCAAGTGTTGTTACATCATCAGAGATCCATCCAAAAGACACATCATTTCAGCAAAGCAATAGGCAAACATTGCTGAAAGTGGATTCTTCTTTAGAAACTTCAAGTGCACCATTGTCAACAGACACATCAAAATTGGCAAATTCTCAGCTAAGAGAATGCTTGCCACCTTCAACTGCATCTCTGAACAGCAATAATGTTGCTCCTAAACTTGAAAATGCTTCTATTATTACTGAGGCCAAAACCAGTGACTGTAAGGAGCCATGTAGCAGCAGCAGCGGCCCCCAAAGTTCTGCTATTGACAAACTTGTCACAAGGGAGACCTCACAAAAGGTAAATAGATGTTTCATGCCCATCATGAGCCTGTTCCCTTGTTCCCTCACTTGGGTGGCATTTTCACTTTGTTTCTAACTGTGAATTCATTGATCAATCCAGATTAATGTTGACCAAAATGTGGGGGTTTCAAGCCAAGCTCCATGTGAGGATTCTTGTGGTAAAACAGTGAGTGAGGTTCCAAGATTGGCTCCTTCCGAGGGATCTACTGGCAAGGCATTTGATAAATCAAACACTGTGAAATCACCTAATAAGCCAGGCTGTGAAAGTGATCAGGTGATTACGTATATGCATTCCTCTGGATGCTTACAGCTTACATCATTGTTTGGCCAGGTTTTGATTTATTTCTCTATTCTCAGGGTGGGGATATCCCCATTGAGAGTGCTGCTTGGAAAACACCTAGTGATAAGGCTGGTGAAGGTGGGCAATATATTGTACATCAGTTGGTTGAGGGTTTAATCCCAACAGCATCTGTCCCATCTGTCATTCAAAATGAATGTTTGCAGAGCAAAGCTCCTGATCGCTTACCTAAAAAGAAATTAAAGAATAAGCTTCTCAAGCGTAGGATGCATCTTGGCACAAACTTATTCAAGGTGTCCTTGGGCCTTCAAAAGAGGGAAAAGCACAAAAAGAGCAATTGCCACGCTTCGAAGACCAATAATCTCATTAAAGAAAACTTGCAGGAGCAGCCAGAGAATGATGGTTTTTCATCAGAATTGGGGCCATCTACATCCAAAATCTCATCTACAATTTTATTGGCGTCAATGAATTCTCGGAGGAAGATGGCTAAATCTGGTTCAAGAAAGGGAGATAATGTAAGAAACTGCAGTGATACGGGTGTGGTAGATGTAGAATCTGTGGAGAGAATTAGTCCAAGCAGTGCAGTGCTTGCAATGGATGAGCAAAGACGAAAGATCTCTATCTCAATTTCTGAAGTAAACCAAGGAGATCCAAGAGAACCTGACTGCTCTGAAAATAGCAAAAGATATGCATCACAGAACAGGATGATGGGGATAATTACTGGGGGTGTGGAGGAGACTGGTGAGCACTGTTCTGAAACTCTAATCTGACCATCTATGGCATATCATTTTCAGCAATTGAGCATGCACACTTGTTATCCAGTAGTTTGCTTTATGCACCTAGTCATTGCTTTTTGGATTGTTTTCTTTTCTTTTTTTGCACGGCACCCTTTATCATGGTGGAACAAATCTGGAAATCTAGATAGATTCTTATTCTTTCTTCATAGTGGAGATCTCTATAATAGGCCTATCAATTATTGGATTCAATCCCGCCTTTAGCTTTTCCCACTCTTGGGTGCCTGGTCTGTTTAAGGAGGGCTGATGTCTCATGAAGCCATTGGCAGGTGCCTCCATGCATAAAAGTAATCTGCCCAGGTTCGTGCCTTCGGTGGGGTGGGGCATTTTTTTCGCTTTAGTGCTGAGGCTATGGAACAAAATGCTTAATTCTGAAGAAACTTGTGAAGGACTCATGTTCATTGGTTTATGATTATAATCCCTTGAATGGAAATTCATGCGATGGAGACTTGAAAGTTTGCTTTCGTGGCAGGGTCCAGAAAGCTAGACTGTAGCTCTTGCTTAGACATATTTCCACCTCTTAGCTTAAACACAGACAGTCATCTTTTCTTCGCTGACTAACTCCTTACAAAGTAAAGACACATCAAACTAAGCAGAAGAGCATGAGATCTATTTGGATGCAGTCATGACTAAATTCTTGATTTGGAAATTTAACTCACAGTTTGACTTGCTGAAAGTTTTTTTTTTTTTTTTTTTTGCCTTGTTTTGTTTATCACAGTTGCACCTTGGGATGGAATAGCAATGCCACCTCAGATTGTGGAATCCAATGGGGTAGAAAATCTCAGCACTGGTTATGTAGCAGATGAGTGGTGAGTTTGGATTCCTGACTCTCCCTTTTTAGAATGAAAAGAAAAATAATATAACCCTTACAGAAGGGGTAGTTGCCAAGCCAATTAGTTTTGCTTATTGGACCTGCTTTCTGTAATTTTAATCTTGTTCTGCATGGTGCAACTTCTATTTTACTCAGGGACGAAGATTATGACCGAGGTAAGAGAAAGAAGCCAAGGCAATCTATGCACAACTTTGACGGGCCAAACCTTTTCCAAGCATTCGCCACGAAGAAAACCCAAGTTAAGAAGGCCAAGATAGACCGATCTAGGTCTGCAGACCAGCCCTTCAGGATATGAAGCTACATGACTTTCGCTTGTGGGATCATGATTTGTCGACATGCTGTTAAATCTATGATGTTTACCAATTTTGTTCTCTTTCCTACTTTTTGATGTTTACTGAGGGAGTGACTATAGTTATCCACAAAACCTTGGATGACTGATCTGAAAAAAACTTAAAAATGTGTTAGAATCGTTCTGTTAATAAGAGAACATTGTTTGTGGCGTATAAACTCTGATGAGTCAATGAAGATGGTGCAACTATACAAGACAGTGACGGCCTTGCTGATTTTTGACAAAAAGAAGGCGTGCAATCATGGCCAAGGAACTCACTTGTTACAATGGATCTGCTTGTATCGGTGAGGGTTATTCTTATCGAGTTGTTGCATGGCTTTCTATTCATGTTACGGAAAATGTTGCATACGGATAAAATTATTAAAATTAAAATTTATATTTTTAAGATTATTTTGATATACTGGTATTAAAAATAAATTTTAAAAAATAAAAAATATTATAAAATTGAGCATGAAGTATCATTTTTTTTCGTTTGATTTTAGTTTTTTTTTAAATTAAAGTACTACTCTATTTCTGACAACCCTATAGGATTTGGGATTTTTTTTCATTTGTTGTTTCCTTTTTCTTTTCTAGTTTTTCCCTTTCAATAGAAAATTAAAAAGTATGTTTATTTATTGAGAACTAAAAAAAAATATCCTCCCTTTATTTGAAAGAAAAATGAGTAAAGAGAAACCGTGAATAACCTCTAAAATATGTTTTTCAATCTCAGTATAAATCTATTTTTATTGATTAAAAAATATGTTATATTTGAGCAGGAAATTCCATTTTTATTTATTTTAACTATCTTTTCGAAATCAAAGTATTACTCTCTGTGGAAACAACCCAACCCATGTTGTTAATAATGATAAGAAGTTATTTTAGTAGAGTGCTTGCAGCGATGATGCTGGTTTATGAACTTTGTTATCCATGTGAAGAGACTGTACTACCCTTCCAAAATGTACATTACCTTTGTTACAAGGGAGGGCAGTTCAGACATGTGATTAACCCTACTTATGTGTTATAATTAGTTTACATGGTAATGATTAATCAAGAAGCCATAATTAATATATTATTCATCCACAATCCCACAATCACTCCAAGAGCACAGAAGGACTGTGGGGGCCTCAACCATCTCTACGTTCATACGGGCCCCAGATGAAACCGACTTGAACTTGTACCCGTGGTGTACAATTGGATTTTGTTAATATTAATGTCTGGAGATGGCCCGCCAACTTCACGGTCCAAACTGTTGTTTTTTTAATTTAATGTTCTCGTTCTCCAATTGGGCAGTCCAATCATTCCCTTCTTTATACTATATAGTATAAAGAAGAAGATAATCAAGTCATTAATTAATGACATTCAACTTTACATTACAATTTTGTTTTTGGTCCCAAATCTTTAATCTTGGCCGACAAAATCCTGTGAAGGAAATGACCGGTTGGATTAAGCAGTTTGTCAAAACATGTGCATGAGCAGTCGTTTTAAACGATGTTTTTAGAAATGTTGATTATTTTTTATATTTTTAAATTTTTTAAATAAACTAATATCAAAAATATATTTTTTTAATTTATTTTTAAATTAAAGAGGAGTTTGCTAACTGTTAGTGTTATATGATCGCTACAGTGGGCATTAAGGATCTTATGCTGTGTAGAGTTTATACTAAAAATCAACACCTCTACTTAATTACCTATTTTTTATTAAAATAATATTTTTAAAAATTTTATTTTTAATATTAGTATATTAAAACAATTCAAAAATATAAACAAATTAATTTTAAATTTCTTCCAAATAATATTTTAAATGTGTTTCCAAACATGCTCTATATATATATATATATATATATATATAAATATATAAAACCATGGTTTAATTCATAAAATCTATAATGAAATATATCCAACCAACCATCAGGAAGTTAGGTGCCAAACTCTCCTCCCTGCCAAGAAGATCTGTCTCCTTCATTTATTTTTCTCCACTTTCTTTTGTGAGCTAAAAAGTCCTATGAAATATCATTCTTCCTTTATTTTATTTTTTCACCCTAAACCCTACTTTCCAACTTATAAAAAAAATTAATAAAAAGTTGAAAATGCAAGGAAAAAAAAAAAAAAGAAAATTCAAAGTTTCCACTACTAGAAGTAGTGCAACCTTTAGCTAAATTGTGGCATAAAGTAGTACTAAAGAAATCACAAAGGTCACATTGCTTCTAGGAGCAACCTTTATTTATTTATTTATTTTGCATTTTTAAGAATAAAACAACTTTTTAATTTTTTTTATACATTACATTATTCATAGTAGAGTAATTCATTGAAGTTTGATAGGTTACGCTGCTAGAAATGATTCAGACAATCAAACTATATTAATTTTTGGATTTTTTTTTCTTGATAGTAAATTATATTTTACAAATTTTTTATTTTAAAGTGAAAAAACAAACTCTATTTTTTTTGGTAAGTGGATGTGTTATTAAATTCTTATAAGAAAATATGGAAATAAACTCTACTTTGTTCTTATTAAATTCTATATTCATCTCACTAGACAAATTGCATTAGAGTAAAAAAAGAGAGGAAGAAAAAGTTTTACTTTTTTGCCCCCTTTAAACCACAATTAAGAAAAAGGAGCCCTAAGTAATCAGTAATAAGTATAAAGAAGAACCGGCATTGAAGAAGAATCATTGAATACACCGACCCAACACCATGGATCATAAATTCACCAAACCATGTCGATAATTTATGTTTATTTCTTATCGATTTCCTCCACATTTATGAACCCCAACTCCTGTCCGCTTTTACTGTCATTTCTGTTCCCAAGATAACTCCTGTCACTGTGTTTCTGGGTTACACCATAAGAAATAAAAATAAATACCACTACTCCAACCATTACAATAATAAAAATTTAGATGTATAAACTACCCTAATATTTCCCATTAAACTAAAATAAATAAATAAATAAATAAATACCACTACTCCTCTGATTATAAAAAAGTAAAAAATCCAGCAAAAAGTCTCGAGCTTTTTCTTGCTCCTCAACACACAGCAGAGACAAAAGTGCTTCTTCACTTGGGTTCTTTGTTTGTTTTGCTGGCTGTGCCTTTCTCCTGCAAAACCAGACAAGGCATGCTCACATTCTCCTTTTAAACTCCATAAACCTTTACAATTCTCAGATACCTTTTGTTATCTCTGTAGTAGCTTTACACTGTTTTGGTCTTTCTGAGTCCTTTTTTTGGCCCTTTCTGTGCGCTATTACAAAATCACCACAAGCTTTTAGTTCTGTGGTTTTGGAGAGTTTTTAGCCCAGGTTTTTATCTTAGAACGCCCCTTAACACTCTGTTTAGTGGTGTTTAGTGGAGTTGAATGAGCCTGATAGGATGGATTAAGATGGAGTGAGAAGCATGAATGTTATTGTGGTGGTTTTGTTTTGAAGCACCAGAGAGGCCGAGTTGTTTTCGGGGTTTTGGTTCAAGTTTGGAAGTTTTAGCCTTTGATTCCAAATGGGATTTAGTTTCCTTCGCTCTATATTGATTCTCTCACTGTTCTTCAAGCCTTTGGCTTGTCAACAACCCAATACTGATGGGTTCTTTATCTCTGAGTTTTTGAAGAACACGGGCCTAACTTCTTCTCCACTATACAACTCTTCTGCCTCCGTTTGTTCATGGCAAGGTGTGTTCTGTGATGCCAAAAAAGAACACGTTGTTGAGTTTCTGGCTTCTGGTTTAGGCCTTTCTGGCTCTATTCCTGATACCACCATTGGTAAACTAAGCAAGCTTCAGACTTTGGATCTTAGCAACAACAAAATCACATCTTTGCCTTCGGACTTGTGGAGTTTAGGCTCTCTCAAGGTCCTCAATCTATCTTCAAATCAGATTTCTGGGCCCCTGCCCAACAACATTGGCAATTTTGGTGCGCTTGAAACGATTGATCTATCAAGCAACAATTTTTCTGGTGAAATCCCTGCAGCAATAAGCTCCCTCGGTGGTTTGAGGGTTCTTAAACTTGACAGAAATGGGTTTGAAGGAAGCATTCCATCGGGAATTCTGAGTTGCCAGTCACTGTACTTTATTGATCTTTCAATGAATAAGCTGGATGGGTCCTTACCAGATGGTTTTGGTGCCGCTTTCCCGAAGCTCAAAACCTTAAACCTTGCAGGAAATGGGATTCAAGGCCGGGACTCGGATTTCTCATTAATGAAATCCATCACTAGTCTTAACATTTCGGGGAATTCGTTTCAGGGTTCAGTTATGGGTGTGTTTCAGGAGCTGGTGGAGGTGATGGACCTGAGCAAAAACCAGTTTCAAGGTCACATTTCTCAGGTACATTTCAATTCTACCTACAATTGGTCTCGTCTGGTTTATTTGGACTTGTCAGAGAATCAGCTTAGTGGAGAGATTTTTCAAGATTTCAGTCAGGCCCCGAATCTCAAATACCTTAATCTTGCATTCAATAGATTTACTAAAGAGGAGTTCCCGCGAATTGATATGCTTTCGGAATTAGAATATCTCAATTTGTCTAAAACTAGTGTCACAGGTCACATTCCAAGTGAAATCGCACAATTGAGTAGTCTGCACGCACTTGATCTTTCTCAAAATCATCTCAGTGGCCAAATTCCTCTGTTAACCATCAAAAACCTTCAAGTTCTTGATGTGTCACATAACAATTTGAGTGGAGAGATCCCAGTGTCCCTCTTGCAAAAACTCCCACGGATGGAGAGCTACAATTTCTCTTACAACAATTTAACCCTTTGTGGCACAGAATTTTCCCGTGAAACCTTCCAAACACACTTCCATGGATCATTAGACAGCTGCCCAATTGCTGCGAACCCAGGCCTTTTTAAAAGAAAAGTCACCAACCACAAGGGACTAAAGCTTGCTCTGGGTTTAGCCCTTTCCTTGGTCTTCTTGCTTGCCGGACTGCTTTTTATCGCCTTTGGTTGTAGAAGGAAACCCAAAATGTGGGAAGTGAAGCAAACCTCGTACAAGGAAGAACAAAATATTTCAGGCCCCTTTTCCTTCCAGACTGATTCCACAACATGGGTTGCTGATGTTAAGCAGGCAAATTCAGTCCCAGTGGTGATTTTTGAGAAGCCATTGTTGAATATCACATTTGCAGACCTCTTGTCTGCTACTTCAAATTTTGATAGAGGAACCCTTTTGGCTGAAGGGAAATTTGGGCCTGTTTACAGGGGATTTCTACCTGGAGGAATTCATGTAGCCGTGAAAGTGTTGGTCCATGGATCCACATTGACAGACCAAGAAGCTGCCAGAGAACTTGAGTACCTTGGTGGAATTAAGCACCCCAATCTTGTTCCATTGACTGGCTACTGCTTAGCTGGGGATCAAAGAATTGCCATTTATGATTACATGGAGAATGGGAACTTGCAAAATTTGCTCCATGATTTGCCACTTGGGATTCAGATAACCGAAGATTGGAGCAGAGAGACATGGGAAGAAGATGACAATAATGGAATTCAAAACGTTGGTTCTGAAGGGTTATTAACAACCTGGAGATTCCGACACAAAATTGCACTTGGCACTGCTCGTGCATTGTCATTTCTTCATCATGGTTGCTCACCTCCAATTATTCATAGAGATGTCAAAGCTAGTAGTGTTTATCTAGATTATAACCTGGAACCAAGATTATCTGATTTTGGCCTGGCCAGGGTCTTGGGCGACGGTTTAGATGAGGAGATTGCTCGTGGCTCACCTGGTTATGTTCCCCCAGAGTTTACTGATCCAGACAACGACAGCCCTACTCCAAAATCTGATGTATATTGCTTCGGGGTTGTTTTATTTGAGCTAATTACTAGAAAAAAGCCAATTGGAGATGATTATCCTGGAGAGAAAAATTCAACTTTAGTTAGTTGGGTTAGAGGATTGGTAAGGAAGAGCCAAGGGTCCAGAGCAATTGATCCGAAAATTCGCAATACGGGACCAGAACGCGAAATGGAGGAGGCCCTCAAGATTGGATATCTGTGCACAGCTGACCTCCCCTCAAAGCGACCAAGCATGCAACAGATAGTTGGACTTCTCAAAGACATTGAACCAACAACTCATCAATGAAGAAGTGGAAGTTGGTTCCTTGTGTTTTTTCAACTTGTCTACTACTTTTATTTGTATTGAGTTTTTTTTTTTTTAGCAGCCATACGGAAATCGGAAGGATTGTATAGTAGTCCTCAAAAATCTGTTCAGAGCTTTTGATGTTTTCTCTTTGCCTTCCCCTTTGTTGATGGCATAAAATTTAATTTATACAAGAGAGCTTGTTCCCAGAAAGTTAATTCTTCTTCCAAGTTTTCAGATGTCCGACCTTAGCATTTATTTGATTCCTTTTCTGGTGAGTAAACAGCCGAACACACGCAAAGGCTTTTAACTTGCTACATCAGTGAGATAATGGAACAAAGAGTTTTCTATCCTGTAGTTCAAGTCGAGAAAGGAGATTAATCACTGCCTTTTAATTATTGAAGCAAAACTCTGTTGAACTAGCTTTGTTAGCACTTGTTGTGTTGGCCTTTTCATGCCTCACCCTGAGGCACTTGTTTCTGGCTTCTGCTGATGCAGATTTGATGGCCCTCGGCAGTTAGCTGGGTGCACAAGAAGAGCGATCCATACTGTAAAATGGATTGATGAAACCATGGACCACTGTTGCAACCTTAACGGCTCATGGGTTCTCCGTGGTTATGCATATAGGAAAAGACAACGTTAGACGTGCTTTGCAAGTAACAGTACAGTACTGTAACTGGTCTCACGCTTGACTATTCTACGGGCCATCTTGAGAGTAGAGACCAGCGCCATAGATTTACAGGGGACACAGATCAGAGAGATTAATCTTTAATAAAACCAAGGGGAGAGGTAGATAGAACCATGTGGCAAGTTCTCTGTAGCATAGAGCAAAATCCATTTTTGCTTTAACTAATAGCACGAGCAGCATGTTCATTTTGATTTTATATATGGGTACTAATTTTTTCCTGCCACAAGAATGCTTTACCTCATCATTATACGGTATGGAGCTATATACTAATAATGTGTAAGGACACATTCCTGATTGCTTTGAACATGACTGGCATAACTGGTTCGGTTGTCACATGCTCGATTCCCTTGACCCTCAACTGCGTGAAGAATGACACCCACAAAAAGAAGAGACCATCTTCCATGATGTCCTTAGCCATGGGTTATTCCAAATCAATTACAGGCTCAAGAAAGAACTCACTTTCCTTCTGACAGTAATAAAAAATTCTCTCAGACAATTAGAGATTTATACGATCGTTAACTTCAGAGCTTGTGAAATTAATCAAAATATACGCAAATTAGCTCATACATCTATGTTAATAGAACAAAGGACAATAATAAAAAAGAAATCACAAGTTGCATTGTTCTATATTCTCATCATGTAAGCAAGTGTGTCCAGAACCACAGAGGATCCTGTCATTATCTATAATTCCAATTGGGAAGGCTGTGTCAATGCCCCTCATGCCATGTGAAAACATTGATCTCCTCTCTTTTGCAATCTATCAGAATTAATGAATTACGCAGTGCAAGTCAATATTTCTTTCTTGCACGTCTTAGTTGTTACAGAAAAAGCTGACCCATACTTTGCATATGCTGAACTTTCCACACCCAACTACGAACCCCACCACTACCAGCATCGTTGGAAGTCCAGGATATTAAAATGAATAAAAATCGTCGAAAATGATGTGTGTTTCGCCCATACTTTGTGCACCAATTTGTGGGGACAATGGCCGTCACCCCAGTAAAAACATTTTGAAGAAAAGTTAAACAATAAACATGTAAATTAATAATTCATGAAAAATATCTTTTTAATACATATATAATTAAAAAATAAAAGCACGGATATATCCAAACTTGTAATTAATATAAAATTAAAATCCCAGCATACCTACTAATAATAAAATTAATTATACTTAAATCAAAATAAAAAAGATATTTACTTGTTGAGATACTTTAAAATAATGAATCTTTTGTTGTTGTTAAGAATGAATCATTTATCCTTAAAGTTTTATTACTCATCACTTGTGCAACTAGAAAGTTTATAATATGCATTCCAAGATTCTAACAACACCACATTGATATTTGAACCAAAGGATATAAAGCTCAAATATATTTCAACAAGATGAATCTAAACTCTAGATTTGAGAGGAAAATCAAAACTTAAAATAAAAAAAAAACACTAAACTATGAGGTGAGGAATTGTTTTTACAAAATTCAAGTTAAAAACTCTTCCTTCATCCTATATTTTATAGTAAATTTTAAAAGATAGAAGTTTGAAGAATTAATAAGAATTAATTCTTATCGTTATCAATCTTTGATTAGCTACTATAAATCAAGAATTAAATCTAGAAAAACCAAGAGTTCTTCGAGTAGAAAAACCAAGGGTTCTTTGAGATTAATTTCTCATTCACCTATAATTTTTTTAAATTATGTTAATTAAAATAAATTCCCAACAACCCCCCTATATGAATAGAAATTGTCTCACCAGTTTGAAAATGACTCAAAAATTTATCGAGAGATACTACATGAGCATAGCTAGTTTTGGCTGTAAACCTTCCTCAGTAAAATGCTATCGGATTTACTTGGCTAAAAAGTGAACGTGATGTCCTAGACTCTTCAGTCTTTTATGTAAACCAAGACAATCTTTCTCATATAGTTCTCTACCTAGATAATTTTTTTTTTTGTTCTCACTATTGTGTTTATTTTGGCCTTGACAACTCTTGGATTCATGAGTACTTTAAATAATTCAGTTTTTATTAAAATTATAAAAGAAACAACCATATTTTTACTCATATAAGTGATATTTTATTGAGAGTATTTTGTTATACTCTACTTGGTGTACCAAGATACAAAAATCATTAAGAGCTCAGCTCATCTTTTATCACACTGCAATTAATACTTATTTTATTATAGAAATAAGAAGAAAATAATAATTTTTTTATGCTACCGAGGATGTTATATGACTTAAATTTTTTATTTGAACCTAGATCTTGAGATCTTTAATCAATTAGGTATGATTATCATCATTATATCCTTTTATTTTTTAAAGGCTTTAAGTTCATTTCTCTTGATGAATTATACACAATCTCTCTTGACAAACCTTTGGTTAGCATATCTGCAATATCTTCCTTTAACTTTATATAGTCAATGGAAATAATCTTATTCGAGAGCAAGTGTTTAACGATATTATGTCTATGATGTCTATGTCCAGACTTCTCATTATATATGTTATTTTATAATGGTTGATGAGGGTGTTAAGTTTATGCAAGATGTTGCAACTAGTAGAAATAAATATGATGTTGATGTTGATGTTGATTCGATGGTGTTAATGATATGTCAGATGACTTGGCTTCTTAATTCAAAAAAAAAAAATTAGAGAAGTAAGATGGTATGGAGAGAAAAAATAAGATTGAGAAGTATTTGGGTGATGGTTAAGAGAATCTTATTAATTATAAATTAGATATTTTAGGTTAGTGGAAACGTAGTGTTATAAAAGATAAAGATTACTTCTAAAGTAGCACAACATGTGTTAGCTGTCCCGATATCTACTATTGTTTTTAAAGCAGCCTTCAAAACCGGTGGTCGTATATTAAGGTTATTTTGAAGCTCTTTATCTCCTTCAATAGTGTAAGAACTTGTTTGTTGTTAAAATTGGTTACGTTTAGCACCATTTACAATTGATATTAGAGCTTTATGGATTATATTGAAAATTCTAATATGAGTGATTCAAATAATTTATAAATTTAAAATTAGTTATTTTATATTATCGTATCTTCACATATGTTTAATCTAACATGTTTAATTTATTATTTTATAGAATTTGGTGCAAGTTTTAAAATCTCTACAAATTATAAGTCGTATTGGTGATCTTGGTGAAATGTTGGAATGAAATTGTTTTGGGTAATTGAATTACTTTACCTTGTTAATTTCCTTTTAATTTTCCATTGTTATCTTTTACTAATCAAACTCTAATTTTTTTTCTAATTTGCTAGTTTTTCTTTATAGCATTAACCTTGCGAGATCTTTTGGCTTTTGTTGTTGTTGGATCTTTTAGATGTTGTTGTTGCTGGATCTTTTTCTCTAAACTATATAGTATGTTATTGTTTAATTTTCTCTAATATAGATTTGTTTGTATTTGATTTGCTAATTTTTTTTATTAATGTATATACTTACTGCTAGTATGAACACTTCTATTAATTTGAGGTGCCCATGATTTCCCAATTTCCACGATTTGGTCTTTTTTATTGGACCGAAATTTTATTTTTATGTGCATTAATGGAGAAAATAGAAGGCCCAGCAGAGTCATAATAAAATAAATTTGATCATATATATTACATAGTGCAATGATTTGGCCTAACAGGAAAAAAAATACAAATGTCTAATTAGGTTCCTATTAAATTCAATTTCCAATTTAGTAATGGAGTTAGGGCTAGTTTTGTTAAAAAAAACCTACAAAAAAATAAACTTAATAAGAAATTGTTAAAGCTTAATTTAATATATGCCCGTTTAGAAAAACCAAAAAAAAAAGCTCATTTAATAGGTATTAGGTTTTCCAGTTTTTAATGCCAAAAAACCAACCTTGATCGAACCAAACTAGTTCGGTTTGAACTGGTTTTCAGTTTAGTCTAGGTCATATTCTTAATAAATAACATATATCGGTTTGGTTGGATTTTTAGACCCAAACCAAAGTGAACCAAAAACACCCCTAGTTGTTGCATTTCTAGATCACTGTAAGAACTCAACTCGACTTTATGGGTTGACTCATGACCTGGGTGACATGGGACCTAGGTCGGGATGAGTTTCAATAAAAATATAATAAGAATTGACTTAGTTAAAAATTTGGGTTAGCCCATAACCTTGTCAGCATGGAAAAACTCAGTAAAACTCAATCAAAATTTATTGATTTTTTTTTAAATGATGTAATTTTTATTTTTTTATAAATAAAAAAAAATTAACCCTAGTAAACTCACCTAACATGTAACCT
>Ga0325403_1002315_pt1 | contig 16771 bp, 20 predicted proteins | sample PopdelMetagenome_19_FD_205665 | JGI IMG/M metagenome (GOLD analysis project Ga0325403, IMG submission 205665) | Populus deltoides microbial communities from Bellville, Georgia, United States - Xylem-PdKOR-R4 | ecosystem: Host-associated > Plants > Phyllosphere > Stem > Wood/Secondary xylem...
GCATGGATAACAAATTCATGCAAGTCCATATAATAACAATGTGAAAAACAACTGTGTAATTTACCATCGTTAAAATTTGAAGGAAATACTCCTTTTAAATGCAATTGACCCAACAGGGTTCAAGCAACTAATTAAGCATCACAATGGACTCAAATCTTCCTGCTAAGTCCTTTGGGGTCATCCCAATGAACTTAACTTCAATAACTGCACAGGAAAGTATAGTCATGCCAAGGCATCAGCAAGATAATCGAAGAGCCACATACCAAAATCTTATGATCAATTTCAGCAACGAGCATTTCATCCATCAGTTGTAGAAGATATAATGTATTGTCCCGACAAGGTTGTGCAGCAAAGATATTTTCCTCAAAAGAAAAGTCTACCAGCCTTTGAATCAGGTCCTCAAAGATATCATGAAGCAACTTTCTATGTGAGATGCTGTCCTGTGGTATAAAATGTTCAAGCAAAAACAATTCTTAAACTGGTGAAACTGGTGATAAATTTTAGGTAAACACAGACAAAACGGTGACAGATATTCATAATGCAGACAGGATTTCAACATACTTGGTCAAAATGCAGGAGTAGAAAATTCACTGTCTCTTCCAACTGTTGCCAGCCACCTTTTACTGAAAGCATATAGTGGCAAAGAACAACACAAAATAAACTCCTCACCAAATTCTGCTCGAGTCTCTCACTATGAGTTTGGTCTTGAGACTCAACTATATAGTCTTTGATCACGTTAAGTTTTAAAGTGGCTGTTAACCATGCATTCCATCCATATTCCTATTTGCAGCATTCAAATGATTAGAAAATAGTTTAGAAAGAGTAGACTAATTATTCGTGGTTAAAGTGTGTAGACTAACTATTTGGAGTAATTATACCATCAAAGCTTCAATGTTTGAAGAATTTGAATCAAGCAGATCAAGCAGATCCCTTATTATTTTCGTTCTAGTGGATACATCCTCACAGCTAGACAAGAATCCGAATATGATAACCAAGATTTGAGGAACAAGAAAATGAGAATTATTTCCTTTGATTCTCTGCTTGTCAACCTGGTTATATTTCTGCAAAACCTGCATAATATCAGTTTTCATTAAAGCAGTTTAGAGATAAATCCCATGGTATACTTTAAACCAAAATGGTATGCTGTTGAGCAAATGATTGGTGAGCTTAATTACTATATTGACGGGATGAAAGGAAAAGTTGAACTATTCACAAAAAATTGGTAGTCACCTGTTTGGGACTAGCACCACCAAGAAGAACATCAAACAAGGCTGCACACAAATTATCTGTTAGTGGAAATCTGAACAACCTATCAGATATAGCTGAGAAGACTGGCTGCATTTTTGAACTGGCTTTCTTCTGGCTTTCTGAAACAGATCTGGATCTCCCAACAGAAAGATTGAAGAGTCTTGGTGGCTTCCTCTCAGATTGTAAACCAACCAAAAGTCTTCCCAGAAACTGCAAGCTGAGAAGTCTGATAGGCTCATATTCCCTATTGGAAACAAACAGGAAGTTGAATTCTAAGAATATGAGAACCATTGATTCAAATCCTGAATTCTATGAAAGAAATAGAAGCACATCTAGAGATAAACTATATGCAAATCAAAGACAGATATTATTCTAAAAGTGCTATGAGTTCTGAAAGAAAAGGTTGAATTTTTCAATGTTAGAGAGTAATATAAAATCATTCTTGAGGCTTCATCTAGGAGCTTAGGTTGAACTAGTTCTTTGACATGGTATCACGGTCTTGATAACCAACTGGTCATGAGCCAAATTAATAGAATTAAGCACACGGTAATGGTGGGCCGTGCAAGTTTCAAGTTCAAAGAGCTTTCACACCTAGGAGCTTAAGCTTTTAAGTTGAACTGATTCTTTGACATTCACTACTGCAGCCATTTAGGAACAGCAGCATCGTGTAACCATATATCAACTCCAAACATAGGATAAACGTATATTTGCAATGCACACATTCAGGCTTCTAGGGGAGTGTTCTTGCCTTTCTTGCCTGACATTCAACAAGTTTGGAAATCACATTTACATTCAAACCTTTTCTTTACTTTCTTTTTCTTTTTGAAGGATGACTTACTCTCCAAATTGTCTATAGTCTCTTTCTTTCCAATAATACTTTTTCTTTCTTTCTTCTGAGAAGAAGTATATACATATAGCAGAGGCACTTAAAATGTAAAATGTTTAACTAAAAGCAGGCCTGCTTTAGCAGTTGTTAAACAGCTTTTACTAATTTGATGAAGATTCTGGAGTTCATAATACCTAGTTTAAAGTCTAGCATATCTACATATAAATGAAACACCAGCTTAATTTAACTCACCTACCAACCATGAACTCAAACAATTTTGTAGCCCCTTTTCAATTCAAATTTGCAAAAGGCATGCAATTGGTAACAAATTTCATTTCAATGCCTTTAAAAGCTCAAAGTCATTATAAAATTTGGCATTCTAGATGCTACATCTAAGGAAATCATCATATGATCACGCAACAGCCTCATAGAATAGCATACCTCTGAAGAAGATTAACAAAAATGTGGCAACCACCAATGAGATTAACTTGTTCAAGGAAAGCAACAAGCAGTTGTTTTTGAGAGAGAGCACGGATGACCATATGCAGAACATCCTCAATGCATGCCGTATCCTGGCTTGTTTCAAAGAAGGCTATTATTGCCTTTATGTCTGCAGTGCCAATGCATTGCCTGCATATCCCAAAATTTTATGTAAGAACTTGTAAAATAAAACACCAGATGAGAAACCAATAAACCAAAATAAGTTTGTTTCAAAGTAACTGCAGTAGTGGAAACAGTACCTGAGGCTCATCTCACCGAGACTCAATAAAAGAAGACGAATTTTGTGAGCTTCTTCTCTATTAGGTCTCTCTCCAATAATAACTTTGGTAATGGGATGCCGAAGAGGCTTGCTTCCAATAGCAAACCGAGATTTTGAGTTGTCCCAATAAAATTGACGAATTATATCAATAACACGAGGTAGTTGACACAGACTCTTGAGTAATCTTGGATCATTGTCAAATTGCTGGATGAGAAACATGTAAAGCTCTCGTTGCACCTTGTATACTGTGTAGACCCAGATGAAAGGATTAAGAAAGATGCAAGATATGGCATCTTTAACAAGCAGCTCAGCTAACCCTGAAGAAAAAGAAAAGAAGATAAATACTTTCAAACAAAAAAAGAATATGCACAAAATGCAACTAAAATGATTGAGGATAATCAATACATGAATAGAGTACTTTTCCACATGAATTAAAATTAGTGGATAGTTTATGATACACACCACAATTTGCAGCAACGTTAAACAGATGTTTCAAAGCTGAAAGGGTCTCCAAATTGAGTAGCTCTGGTGGAACTGATTGCAATAAAAATCCCAGTATTGAAAATCCAGAAAGAAGATGCATTTGCTGCTGATTTGCTAAATTATCATCTAGGACAGAAGCTATAAGCTCAATAACCTCAGCTGTCAAGCGTTCTTTTGTGATTGGTGTAAGCAATGCATGTTCAAAGGATCCACTTTCTTCATTGTCATACCTATCAGATTGGGAAATCAGAGGAAAAAACACAGACACACCACCGACGCAGTAAATTATCTGTTGCAGCATGCGTCGTGAACATAACTGTGTACCAGCCATAACAGTTGCTTCAAATGCCTTCTTATCTAATGCATGATCTGTTACCAGTGAAACATTAAACAGCTTCTTGCCATCACTTGCCTGAAAAAGAAACTAACTGCTTTGAATTTGCCCAAATATCCAAAGCAAGCTTATAAAACCAAAATTTTCATGAGAAGACAGCAAACCTGGGCATTGAGTCCAAAGATAATTTTTGATGACAGACCATCTTTAGAATCAAGAATTCCACTGGGCAATGAGCTATCATAAAAAGGTGTGGCTTCATTATCAAGGAACGAGTACATATAGCTTGGTCCCAAGGAATAGATGCCCTGGACTTGCTCAGAAGAAATGGCATCACTAAACAAGTAGACAGGACCAATCTGACCATGAAAAGAGAAGAAATCTCGGATGGAGTCCGGAAAAATTTCTTCTTCATTCTGAGGCAAATTAATTTTCATGCCAATACTACTGCTCGTCAATAATTCATTAACTTTTGCATATCTGAATCATGAAAAGATGCAAATCAGGGAGGAAAATCCCTCTACGCAAATTGAAATGTGAATGAAATAAAAGACAGGAAGTGGGATAGAACCTGCATCGTTCAGATGCCACGAGATCACCATTCACATAACATCTCAACAGGCTACCCCCAGAAAATGCCCGCCCAATGCTATGAGTTATGCAAAGAAAATGCCATTTCTTACTGGCTAAATTAATGTGAAATTGAATACGCTGCCGCTTCAGATTAATTGACTGCCAGACATAAAGAGATAATATTAAATGAGATGCTAACAAGAATCTTCTTAGTCCAAATTATTGATCAGAGCTTTTCGTATATGAATTACCACCACCACCAGAAGATTTTTCCCAGCCAATAACTTACCTCATAAATAAGCCTTTCATTTCCAACAGCTGCCAAGCACCCTTTTCCATTTTCAGAAAGAAAACTGAAAAGACCCATTGTTCCATTTCTAGGGAAGCTTTCCACTCTAAGCCAGCACGAAAAAGAAAAACCCTTGCTGAGAGGCCACTGCACAGGTGCTTTAACTATAATCCCCTGCAGTAAGTTAAGAGAAAATGCAAATAATCAGTTTTTTTTATATTATTGTTAATTTCTCTGAGAATGAGAGTGCAAGTATCCTGAAAAATCATGTTTAAGAGTAAAAGATGTGTATTTTATCACGATAAAACAAATCACAAGTATAAAGAGGAATTTAAAGCATCATCCAATTCAAAGTTAAAAAATCAACACAATAGCTCTCCAATCCAGCTGAAAACTAAGAACTTTACATCTCTCAAAGCAGTGACAAAAAAAATCTATCTCATAAACAATAGCCTCAAAACAGAAAGATCCTTAAAACTAGTGAAATCGAGTTCATTTAACTGGACAAAGATTGCACAATAACAGTGCCCCCCAACCCCAAATCTGATTACAAATTTGTAAAGAAGTAACAAGATAGAGAAGACAATGAAATGATGAGAACAAAATCATTTTCCAAATAATCGTTATGAACACAGAAAGTTTCCTGTCAATATCAATGCCAGCTGGAGATGCACTTACAGAAAAGATGTGGAAAAGAAAATCATTTTCCAAATATACATAATGAATGCATAGAAAAACTTCCTATCAATATCAAAGCCAACTGGAGATACACTTACAAAATAGATGTATAGCTCCATAAAGAAGGGAAGGAAAACACTGCATGTCAATGTAATTGGATATGAAGATACAGGTTTATTTCTTTAGATAACTTCTAAGAAACCATAGGGACTTACAGAATCATTCCCGTTGAAATCAAAAAAAGCAGTTGGGCCCTTCTCATTGAGCATTGACAAAACAGTGGTCAATAATAGTGAGCAGTACTGCTGCCGCATCCCGACTTTTTCACTTCGGAGAAGAGCAAAGATTTTACGGATATCCTTCCCAGATATGCTATGCCCACCAACGACCTGAATCAATTGCGCAATTTTCAAAATGGTGCTGTCATTATCTTCTTGAGAAAACCAATCAAGAAGAAAATTAAGCATTCCTGCTCTGACACATGAGGCTCGGTTGGAAATGGAATCCCTGAGCAGTTGCTGGAACATGTTGAGACCATAGTGCCGCAAAGAGTCACTGCTCTGCCCAGTCATAAAATAGAAAGTAATGATACAGAATATTGTTGTCAAAAAACAGAGGGGAAAAAAGGGACAACTTCAGAAATGAGGCAGTGGCCACTCCAAATCTAAGGAAAAGGAAACAAACAAATGGAAAATTTACAGTGGGAAACAATTACCAACCTTCTGTAGAACACTGAGATAAAGTATGATCACATCCTCATTCTGAAGCAGAACAAGAGTGGAAAAAACTATATATGAGAAGCAAGTCTATTTCACTAACTTAAGATTATAAAAACATTTGAGTATATAGAAAAGGTAAAATAAGAATTAACAAATGTATGATCAACTAAAAGTGACTGGCAATGAATTGTTCCAATTTTCAGGCAAGGATATCACCTTTATGAGAGGACTTGATTTTATATCAAACTTTCCATCGACAAGCATATCAAGAAGTGCATTTAAAAGTGCTTCACTTGGACGCCATTGACAAAAGTCCAATAGCAAACTTTGCATTGTCTGATAACCCTTGCCAACTAAGGCTCTAAACGAAGCCTACAAAAATTAATGGATTAAGTATAATTGGCATTATTACATAGCCACATGAATAAAGAATTTTCCATGCATTGCAATAATTAAGAGTCCGTTTGGGAACGTAGTACAACCCGTGTTCCCAAAAAAATCAGAAGATGCAAAAGGAAGGACAACAGGAATCGCACAAACAGAGTGCTCACAGAAAAGCTTGAATATAAAGTTGGAAATTGACTTTGTTACATTGAATCAAACTGAGAAAAATAAGATGAATTAGGAAACCACACCAAAATTGTCAACAACAACCCAACCACACACCCCCCCCCCCCCAAAAAAAAAAAAGAGAGAGAGAGAGAGAGAGAGAGATCCAATTTCCAAGCTTGTTTTGACATGTAAGGTGATCACTTGATTATCAATAGGACTTCATATACACGAATAATAGAATGAAAAGACTCATATTAAGCCTCGTTTTATCTGATAGCTAATGGACAAGAGAATTTTACTCTATATATACTGAGAGATCATACCAAGCTGCAAAACGTTTTAAACTATAGTCAAAAACCAACAGCCAGGTTAGTTCTCTTTCCCCTTAATATGTTCATCTTACTACTTTGCAGTAGCTCTTCAATGCCCATACCATATTACAGAACTCCCACATCTACCATCTCTTGACGATGGAGTTCCCATCCACAAACAGGCATGTAATTCACCACCAAGCCCATTCATCCACTAATTCCTAACTATGAAGGACATCCATACACAGACACACATGCATGCATGTATTCTCAATTATTGCAAGTACCAATAGCATTAATATTTGTAATTACCAAATGGACAAGAAACATATATGTCAAATCGTTACTTTGTAAATAATTCTCCATTAGAAACATCAGCCTTTCAATTGAAGTTAATTATTCATAGAATCCAAAGGTGAGAATATACAAGAGCACCATGAAGGAAGATTAGAGGAAAACAAAACACACAAAACAAAAGCAGGAAAAAGGGATTACCTTTGAGTCATCATTATTTTCTAGGAGGCAGGTCAGAGTTTGAAGGACATTTAGAACCAACTTCTCTCCATACACCTCATCAAGATTACCATTTAGTAATGAGACAACATGCAAAAAGCATTCGCCATCACGAAACAAGGCTTGGTAGTACTGAAAGAACAAATAACTATTAAGAAATCAAAACTACCCAAGAGCAAAGTTCTCATCATATATAACCCCGACAACCTCACTCATAGGAAAATAATAATAGCAACCATAATAAGGTCTCTGAAATCAATATGACTTTTGAGGACAACATACCGCAGGATCGGTCATGAGCATCTCTCTCATTCCAACCAATAGATTGATAGACAGCTCTGCAAAACTTTTCTCCCTTTCCTTTATTTGAGTGAAAGTCTCTAAATACTTTGAACATAAATGCAACTTTGCCTTTTGATCTTCTAGAGATGATGGAACTAACTGATGACATGGAAAAAGGTTAAGTTCAGTTGCCTTGACAGTGACAACAACAACAACAACTGTCAAGCAAACATTGAGTACAGTGAAGTACCTTCATGAGGTCAAGGATGCTCTCAAACACATGATTTCTCATGCCTTCTTCCCAAAATAAATCAAACAAACAATCAATGCAAGTCCAGTCACACAAAACCAAACTCCCTGCATCATCAGCAATTGAGAAAAATTTTGTGAAGAGCTCCATGCATGTATCCATGCATGTAAACCAACTTTGGCCCATCTTTTCTGAATTAGGTCTCTGACCACCATGAAGTGGTAGTATTTTACTCTCAAGAGAAGGGCTCATATTTCCAGACCTTCTACACTCTTCGGCTTGAATACATGCAACTTTGAGGACCCGAGAAACTGCACTTAGAGACTTGAAGGAGGCAATCGTTTTCTCTGGCAAAAGCTGCAATATATGCAGTAGACTCTTTGCAAGAACAACAGCGATGTCAGGATGACATGCACATTGTTCTAAGGCATCCAGTAAAACAGACACCTCAAGCTGCAAAAAAGAAAAGCAAATTCTAGCATGACAAATGCAACACTACCAAGTTTATCAACTAATAATGAGATATTTATGGCCTTTGCAAAACCCAGATAACAAAGTGCCTCAAAATAGCATCTCTCCCCTTCAACAAACATTCATATTTTTAGTTCATAAGCAAGTTTGTTTATACTGAGAACGACCAAAAATGGAGGGCATCCTTTCAATGTGACTCCTATATGAAAGAAAAGTCGCAACAACAAAAGCTAAAATCGATAACATCAATGAACTCCAAAAGAAATAGATGAGAACAATTTTGTGACATTTATAATCACAGATAAGTCAAAAGATTTCCTCACCCTTTCGAGATAATGCTATTTCACTCCAAACAATTACATTATAAAAAATAAGATAGGAACATGGCCATGTTATGTTATTTTTCCCCTCCAACATGGATCACAAAGCTTAACCACTAAAGATGATGCTGCTCAGCTTATCCCAAAAACTAAGAAAAGCATAGATCATATCTAAAAGAAGACATGGGATTGCAAATGATTCGATATTTCCCCAATATCTTCAAAAACAAATGTCATCATGCAAACTCAACTTACAAGGTTTTACCAGCTTATTCAAGTCAGACTAAATTCAATCTCCTTTCTTATCAGATAATATGTAAGAAACAAAACATCAATCTTAAAGAACTATTCACCATTAAGTCAAAAAGAGAATCATCAAGTGAATGAAAAAAAACCTACCAAGTTATCCACAGTTCCATTGCAAGTTGCAGCAAATTCCACAAAGGAGATTACTTCCATCTGAAGGATCTCAAAACTACTAATCTTTGTTTGATTGGAAATGCTACTAGAGGACAAGTTTCTGTCAAGCTGTCCTGGGAACCCTTGATTGTAACTGCCACACTCTCCAGCCATTTCTTCTGAATCTGGTCCGAAGTGGAAAAAATTCTCAGAGAAGATAAGGTCCCATATCCCCTCATCCCTGAATATTTCAAGTGATACAGGTGATGAAACAAGAACCTTCGTAAAGGCATCAAGTACAGAGTGTTGTAGGACATTAGCGAAGACCCTGCAAAATAAACAAGCTAATAAAGGAAAAACGAGGGAATCATGGAAAAAAACATGCACTGTAAGCAAAATTTGGTGCCCTGAATTTCCTAACAAGAATACAGGGAAAGAATACAGAAAACACACTGCGTCATCACCTTAAATGGTTAGGCAACTCCTTTTGATTTGAACAAGCCTTGATGCATGGAAAGACTGTAAGAAGAACCCCCATGACCCACTTAATTGAAAGTTCACCATATGCTGCAGAAATTGGCATTCCAATTCGACCAGTGTTTGTTTGGACTTGGTGAGGTTTAATATTTTCAGGAGCAACAATGAAAGAACACAGCACCCCACTCAATTTGACAACATATTCATTCCAAAGTTTAGAATAAGCAGCATCAGCTGGAAGGGGAAAAGATCGTTCCATCTTTACATGATTCTCATTTTCCAAGTCAGAAACAGGAATTTGGCAATCATCCTGTACAGACAAATCCTTTGAATTCTGCTCACACTCTTGAAGCAAGAAGGACAGCGAACAAAAGCTATTAGCAAATTTATGAATTCTTCCATTTTCACATAGGAACTGCAGGTTGTTCATATTACCAAAGCTGAATATTTGTTAAGGGCATTGATAATTGTTGGTACATAATTAACAGCAGAAATATTGAGGAATAAAAAAAAAAGCTTTCTTTTTCACCTTTTGGACCAAGAAACATAAATGGGGAGTCTGAGCCAGATACTAAGAGAACTCCTACCAACCTAGCCCCTGATACGATATATAATGTCCAATTTTCCTTAAAAAAAGAAGATTTCATGATTTTTTTTTCTTCATCAAAGGATACCTTTCGCTCCATGCAATTCAGAATTCTAAACTTCCTAATGACTGAAGTATCAACTTAAAGCCTAGTTATCTTTTTCATTTCATAAACAAAATTGGAAAGCACTATACACACATAATCTGGATTCACTTTGAGGCAAGATATCAAATGGAGCAATGTAGAACATTAAATCTATGCAAATGCATTATTTGAAGGATACACAGCCTCTCTTAGAACTGTCAAAGACAGTACATGTAACTGGAATATTTTCAGCAAGGGATTCTCACCTCTGCAATAGAATGCAAACCTTATAATTTAAGAAGACAAGATGGTGAGCACAACAAAGTTAAGACAAAGGTTCAACTTGAAACAAAAGCATATGAAAGAAACCAAAACAAACATAACATTATATTTCAAAATGGAAAAGAAAAGAACTAAATCAGCATCTGATATCTTGTCATTGCTAATTACAACAAAAGCAACACTGCTAAACTTCTAACAGTCTCGAAACCATAATTTTCTAAGTGAAATAATGCCAGCACAAGCAGCAAATTAAATGCTTTAAAAGAGAAATTAACTAATGTCAGAACTTTCATGCAGCAGACCAGATCACACACGCACAGCAAGAGCAGAAGAGCAGTGAAGTTAGAGATCAGAAAAATCAGAGGCTCAAGGCAATAACTAAAAATCTTATCCACTCTAGCAATAACAGGATCAATAGAAATTCCAATAATCTCCACCCCAACATTCTCTCCAGGCAGATGCAAATTTCAGCAAGCCTAACCACACTAGAATAGTTAACTCAGGCAAGATTAAGTTTATCAGTTGATGGCCTTCAACTTCTTCATGGTGTTCTGCTTCAGCATTGTGTAGGGGAAGTGGAGAGCAAATTTAAATGATTTGCCAAAAAATGGGAAATACAGAAAACCCTTTTTCAGTAAAACTTAGTACTAATCTTGAGGATGCCTTATCTTCTCCATTGCGTTTCATTTTCTCTATTTTTTCTTGTATTAAAAAAAAGGAAGGAAGACAATTCAATACATCATTGCTCATGCTTCCAATATTATCAACTGGATGAGGATATTAAAGCATTAACTAGATTTTAGGAAGATAAGGACAGTGTATTTTACATTTGGACATTCCAGTGATCCAAAAAAAAAGTTGAAAAGTTTCTATTTTACCTTGGAACCACATTTCCTCATGAGTGTCTATTTCATTCTATCTTAAAACTGACATCATCGAAGAGATTCCGATAACCATCAAATGCAATCATTAGATAAAAAAATGTTGCTTGCCAATCATCAAAGTTCTCAACAAAGTTTGCCATCAGATTTTGATATCCTAACATGAAAATTATTACCTTTCATCACCAACATAAGAGGCGTTCCTCAACAATAGCACATTAATTGATGGAAGTCCTTGTCCATCCAGCAGAACTTCAAGCCCTCCAATGCTTTTAAAATGATTTTGACCACGTGGATTATTGGATAATGCTAGATGAAGAGTCCACAAAGTCAAATATTGAAGTGACAAATCTGTCCTTTGTTCTTTCATGCTCAACCTTCTGATGACTCGCAGCAACTCTGAAGCACAAACAAATTCAGTGAGTGGAATGTTGAACACAACAACACCAAGCCTCAATCACAAACTAGTCATGGGCAGCGGCTACATGGAATGTTGAATGCAAATAAGAATAAATGTTCAGCGAGAGTACTAATTTAATTGTGGACCATAGAAAAATGACACGAGAAGTTTCTATCAGGATTGATTGGTGCAACTTCTAAGCTCAAGTCACATACACTAAGTGATGACTTCAGTGGGGATGCCAGAAGATAGTATCAGGATTTTCGCTCTTTTTTTCATAAGAAGAAGAGTATTTAATTAAGCAAGAAAAGGTGATAATCTAAAAAAAAAACTATACAATAAGATATCCTCCATGGGGGAAATCAATAAAAGAGCTTCCTAATCCTGCCAATGATGTGCTAGAAGCACAGGTGTAGAACAAACATGAAAAGGTTAAAGAGAACTATTATATTCCATGATAACTACTTGGACAGGAATTGGTTCTCAAAATTTATCAAGCTATTCTCCATCCATGGACTGCCAAAGAATCTTGTAATCCTTTCCCTTCCCAGCCACAAAGCTCAAAGATCCAATACCCTGCCCCACAAGAATGCCCAACTAAAAAATGACCAAATGTATTCATAATCCAGAGCTTATAAATAATCAACCGCGACACTCTCTCTACATGCATATGGCCAGATAAATTTCAATGTTGTGGAAATTTCCCTGCAGCACATTATGTGAGTTTAAATATTTCAGAATTAAAGGTGTGAAATATTCATTCACGAAAAGAAGCCACATGAAAAACTAAAGGTGTGAAATATTCATTCATAAAAAGAAGTCACATGAAAGACCAACACAGCAAATGACTAGAGGCTAAAGCCTTCCCAACACAAGAGAGGATTGAAATACCAAGGGTGGGTGGGTGGGTGGGTGGGTGTGTTCATTGTATTTGAATATATAAAATCATTGCCCTCAGAGATACATACAGGAGCAACCTTATGACACATCTATGCTTTTTTCCTCTTTTCAGTAGAGGGACAATAATTACCAAACCAATTTAGAAGCATCCTTTTCACTGTGCTTTATCAAGTCAAGTTAACATGTATAAAGATCTTAAAAGTGCCTACCTTACCTACTAACCAGTTAAGAACACCAGCTTCCATCACTGACACAACTGCCCTCTGATGCCAATATAGCCTCGTTTCAGTAGGAACCTTCACACCACTAGAAGATTCATTGGAAGATGCACCCCAACTGGGGGTGAAAAACTCTGCATGGCTACTGAACAACTGTGCTTTCTCATATAAATTTGTATTTAAATCAATATAACCACATATTATGGACACCACATATAAAAGTATTTGTTGCAAAAGTCTGATCTTATCTAGAGAAATACTAGACAGACTCTCGTCGCCAGATAGTTCACTTGTTATTGATTTTAGTTGGACAACAGCCCCTGAAAAGAAAGAATTAAAAACAAAAATAAAGTAAAAATGGGCACAACATTCTGACTTTTATGGCAGTAACTGCTCTAGAAACAAAAGGACAGTATTCAAAGTTGTGGATCAGAAATTTTGATGATAGGCATCAAGTTAGAGACAGCAGCTCCCTCCTCGGACCCAAGAAAGAACCCAAGTGAGAATGTATCTTACAGTGATTAAATGTCAATACAACCAAGAATCCATCGCCACATAAAAGAAAATAGCAAGAGAAGCAAACATTATGTGTACCTTTCATTAATGCAGTTAGCTTTTGAATCCCGCCATAGTATCCAAAAACTCTGCAGTTATGCATTGAACGAGCAATTATTGTTAAAGCATTCAACAAGGGCAGCCCTTCAGAAGTGATACTCAAACTTGTCGAAGTCCCTGGTGAGTCCACCCCGGTGCGCACCACACTGGTGTTTACTGGATTTACAATGAAAAAAGAATTATTAACATGGAAAAAAATTAATCAATATGGAAAAGGTCAATAAGAAGGAAGGTAAGAATCATGCAACATGCACTGCCTTCACAAAGGTGTTCATTATTAAACCTAAAAATTAAGATATCACCAAACACTTAAAATACGATGCACAAGTATCACGTTGCCAATAACTTGTATGATGATGACAATATCAAGAGAAAAGGCAAGCTTTGCCACAATATGCCATGAGAGGAGGAAATCAACTGGTTTACTAAGGTAAGAGTAACAATAATGATTAAAAAATTGGTGTACTACACATTGTGCATAAATTCTAGCAATTACAACAACTGTAAAAGAGCAAGATATTGTGTAATATGTTGTGCTATGAGATTCTTCAAGAAGAAGAAAAGGAAAAGAAAATGTTTATGCCATCTGGCGTTACTTTCATTGAAATGTCTTTGAAGACAATCTTATGACAGTTTTTCATGAATTTCTTCTCAATAAATTGTATTTTGAAAATCATGGTATAATCTTATGTTAGCAGTTTTATTTAAACAGTAGTTCTTAATAAATTAATACAATGACATGTTACATGTGAGGCTCAGAACATGCTGTCATCTGCTATATAGTATTATAGGCTTGATAGTGGATAGTCATATCTTCCTAGGGTGTACTGAGATGTGCTGAACAGGCCGTTCTTTTTTTTTCCGGAAAGCAATAAATGATCCTAAGAACAGTGAATGATTTTCAATTGATGCAACTTGTAGGTTCTAAAAGACCACCAAGATCTTGTCGTGAGTTGATTTCTTCAAACTGGATTGAGTTGGTTTGGGTCATTATAACAGTGACATGTCATCAAAAAAATTGGAGCTATTAGTAAAGAACAAATTCCGATGACTATATATTAGACCAGTTTCTTCAGCTTGTTGGTTTGCAAGATCTGAAGCACCCTTGAGTGAGAGACAAACATAAACTAGTTCTAAAGCAATCTTAGACCACCACTGCTAGAAACATCAAGTCCATTACAATCATTAACAAATATCAAAAAAAATTATTATCTTCATCAAGCAAATTGGAATTTCATTTTCTAACTTGTACAGCTAAACAGACAAAACATCAGCAATCAGGATCTTACATTCAGAAACAAGAGAGGTTAACTGTGTGATCTCTTCAGTCAATGCAAGAATGATTTCTGCAGGGTGTCCAGCAGAGCAGCCAACAATTATATCATCAACCCGCAATGGATACTCCGCGGGAGGCACAGTTGTCAATGCAGCCTCTGGCAACTGGCTGGCATTAGCGGGTTCCCATTTCTCAAATACCATTAAAAATTGCTTGAGGAAGACATGAAATAGCTTCTTCTTTTCAGCCTAAAAATAGTGAATCAGAAAACATTTTTTTTTAGACAAGAGAACATTGTGTCGATGGCAAAAGGAAATTACAAAAGCTTGATGGAGACGAGGTCATCCTCCCTGAAAAAGAAAGCGAGCACCTAACCATGACACCACAAAGAAGCCCTGCCCTACAACAGTTGTCTCAAAGTGTACAGGTCCTTAAAAGTTGTAGCATTACTCAATGACAAGATACAACATAGAATGAAGAAGCTATTTCATGACACATTAGTATTAATACCCAAGAATCTCCACCATAAATAAACAATCTACAGCACATATTTATCACAAGTGGGAAATGTAAAGATAAGCGACTATGAAACTCGCCATTTCTTGACACCTTAGACAAATGATACTGGAAGATAAAGCCTTGTGAAGCCTTCTTATTTGCAAAAATCATTAAGTATTAATTATGTTGGGCACCATTATCTAGATAGAGGCCACAACTTTAGAGGGTACCTTGGCTTTCCAGATACGATGAGGCAAAGAAAAAGACAAAGGGTAAGGGTGCTGGGAAATTTGGAAAAGAAAAGACTTGCAAGATATGCATCAGACCCTTCCAAAGCCAAAACTCTATCAGATTTCCTAGTCAAGAGAAAAGAACTAAGAATAGGAAGTAAATTAATGAAATCCTCTGATTTTCTATAGTTAAGATTCCAAAAAAAAATGAAAATTCCAATCTAAATTATCCCTCTCGATCGAACAAAATAAGAAATAGGAGCATTATGCAAACCAGAGAGGTGACAAAGATGTGAGAGAGCAATAGAAAGAGGAGTTTCTCCTAACCAAAAATCCTCCCTGTGAAATGAGCTTCCAAGGGCTCAAATCTGAGACAGATGATCCAAGTTAGGCATCCCAGCCATTAGCATGGGCACCATGAAAATCACAAACAACTATGGACCACGAGAATTTGGTTCTAAAGGAATGGCCACAACCATTTCTGTACAAGGGCCATATTCTTCTCCACCAAATGACCTAGTCCTAAACCCCCTTAACTCTTGGATTTACAACAAACCTGGCAACTCACAGAATGATGGCAAAAAAAGACATATACAACAAAGTGCAAACGTTTGTTCATGACATTGTGTAAGTCATCTTTATTTTGAAACTGAAACATTAAGTATACGAGTAATAGACTGCAGCTTGCTACACAGAACAGCTCAAGAAACATACTTCCTTTTAATAGTTCACTTGTTAAAACAAAGACTTCCCCTGCTAAAGCAAATAAAATTTCATTCACAGACCAAGCATTTCTATATCTCTCCTATCAATAAAATTATCGCCTTATTTTACGTGATAGATCATCCATAAAGAATACAATATAGACACAAGCTAGAATATATGCTTTACTTTTGATAAATAAATTAATTTTAGTATGAACCATCACAGGTGTTTACTTTCAACATGTCCCAGCTCAGCCTCTATCAATATATAAAACCTTCATCATTTTTCAATGGAAGAATTAGGGGATAGAAAAGCTCCAAAGACACAATAAACATGGTTTCTGCAAAACGCATATCAAAATTATTGATTCATTCCATGTTAAGTCACATCTATAGATATAAAAGAGTTCCTCTAAATTAATCAAGTTGTGCATGGATTAAAAAAATCTTTTTGCTTCAAGGACAAAAGAAAAATGACAGATGAATTTGCATAACTCGTTACTTTCAGCAAAACAATATACAGCATAAGAAGCTGGAAAGATACCAAACAGTTTAACTGGAAAAAAAAATTAAGACCATGATACTAGCAGTCATACCTTGTCAACAGCATT
>Ga0325403_1002316_pt1 | contig 16764 bp, 9 predicted proteins | sample PopdelMetagenome_19_FD_205665 | JGI IMG/M metagenome (GOLD analysis project Ga0325403, IMG submission 205665) | Populus deltoides microbial communities from Bellville, Georgia, United States - Xylem-PdKOR-R4 | ecosystem: Host-associated > Plants > Phyllosphere > Stem > Wood/Secondary xylem...
TTTATCCATTTTATCTTTTCACTCTTATAACTAGAGCTTTCCTAACCACTTTATGATTTCATTGGTTTCCTATACCAGAGTTTTGTTCATTGCAGGATTTGGATTATATAGAGGATTCCTACATTAGAGGCATTGTATTATACCTTTCAACATCTCAGTAAGTATCAATGTATAACTCTTTAGGTGGTTTTTTTTTTATTTCGTTGCCCTATCACCATTCCTAACTTATTATCCAATCTGATTCCCTACTTTCACAACCACTTATTTTGGGATTTTGTGCACTACCTTTCTCATTATATGTCTAAAGTCTGTTATAACTAAATCAACCTTTTTTTTTAATCATAGCTACTAAATAAGAATTGCATGTTCATCGAGGTTCTTTTCAACCCCATGTTTATTTCCCTATTGAAAGCCTGCAACATAACTAGTTCATGCTTAATCCCTTTTACTATGTTCTATCACTTTTTAATTTTAGGCTCTAATATTGTATGAGTGGTTTGACTATTAGCCAACATTAAGTCTCAATAATGATTTTTAATAAGTTTCATGTTCATTTTGTATTACTTTTTATCTATTTAGTTATGACCTGAAACTTTACCTCAATTAAAGTACGGGCTTTTTTAAACCTAGTCTCAAATTGAGCCTATCTTTTTTTTAGGGGTGATCATTTTCGGTTCGGTTCGGTTTTTATCAAAAAAAAGTAACCAAACCGAATTTAAAAAAAACCAAAACCGGTTCAAACCGACAGGTTTCGGTTTGGGTTTTAGGACAAAAACCGGTTCAAACCTGTTTGGCTCGATTTTTTCGGTTTGGCTAGGGTTTTTTTCGGTTCGGGTTCGGTTCGATTATGTTTTTTCGGTTTTAGGCTTATAAAACCGAAACCGAACCATTTGGTTTTTTCAAAATTTTAATCGGTTTAATCAATTTTTTTCACAGTTCGGTTTTTTCAGTTATTTTTTTCTGGTTTTCTCGGTTTAATCGGTTTTTTGATTTTTTAGCTCACCCCTACTCTTTTTTTTTTTTTTTACTATAAATAAGGCACATGTTTTAGTAGCCTCCTCCTCTTATGAGGCTTTTTTTCTCTCTTTGATTGAAGGGTTCACGTTTTCCTCATCATCCCATATTATTAAGGTTTTGCTAATCTTCTTGATATCATTATGTTAAATTCCAATTATCTCTCCCATCATGGTCACCAAAATATGTTGTGGGTTCCAAGTGTGTTTCTCTAATAAAAAGACTTTAATCAATTAGAGTTAAATATGGTTTTTGGTATAGTTAATGGTATGTATATAATTCCATTAACTTTATATATATATATATATATATATATATATAAATAAATTTTGAGTTAGGTATAAGTCAGGTTTAAGGTCAAGTAAAGCAATATCCATTACCCATCCAAAACCCAACCTTTTCCTTTCAAGTTTTACTCGAACCTAACTCAAAAAATAAATATCCATAAAATATCAAACATATTTGAATCAGTTTGGACATGTATCCATAAAGTTCAGATGAAATTGTCATCTCTAATCATGTGTTTCCTTTTCCACCTACCGCTACATTGAGCAATCAATATCAGACTATGACCCCCTGGTAAATCTCATTATAAGGATGACAATTTAATTTGAGCTTGATGGATATCAGCCCAACCCGAATGGGTGAGTTTTTTTTATAGTTGTATTACATGATGGATAATAAGCTATAAATATTGTTAAACTCGACATAAAATTAACACAAAATATATATTTCTATTATATAGATGTATTTATAGAACATTTATATTTTTTTAATACAATATAATATATACATATCTCAAAATTGACATAAAACACACACACACATATGTATGTATGTATGTATAATATTTACTATTTAATTATTTAATATATATATATATATTAAATTTTTTATTTTTATTGAATAATAATAATATTCAGATAATGGATACACATATGGATAGTCGAATCTTGCTGGATAGTTTATGAAGATCTAAATTTCTTACCAATTAGGTAATAAAAAAAATATGGATATCAATAAATCTGACACGTGGGTAATGAATATGGTATAGATATTAAGAAATGCAATATGTAAATATTTATTGTCATCCTTACCTCACATGTGGCTATATTCATAATTTTTAAACTATCTTATACTATAATTTTTAAATTCTGGTTATTTTTATAAATTATCTTTTTTTATTGGAATTCTAGATAGGCAAGGATATGAAGCTATATAATTATTGTCATTGAGCATTCATTAAGCAATGAGAAATAAGAAAATATCAAACACTTTTAAAAACATTTTTTAATACACACACACACACACACACACACACACACACATATATATTAAAAAAAAACCAACAACAACAACAAGGCACTCGAACTCGTTGGTTATTCTTTTAAGTTGCTTATTTCTTGAAATGAATAGCATTCCATCGATTCCATATTAAGCTACAAAGCCAAAGGAAGTTTAAACTCTAAACCTTTAAGAGTTGTAACTTGGTCAGAAAAGCAACAGCAATCCAATCCATCTCCACAGGAGACCAACGCACATTATTGATCCCACCCACTGATCCATACCACATTTCAGGTTCTGCCTGGCCTGTAATGTTTTCTGGTCCGTTTCCAGCCTTACTGGCCACATCCCATATCAAAGCCCTTGAATCATCACCCACCGAGCATATCTTTTGTCCTGTACATGGAGCCCAGGATATAGAATTCACACTTGCCCTATGCTTGCTAAGCTCCATTAAAGGAGTTGAAGGAAAGCGAATGTCCAAAATTACAACCTTGTTACTGTTCATGCCGACTGTGGCTATAAATCTCGGGTCACTTTTGTTCCACTCTAGCCTTAACAAAGAACAATCCTGCATTGGATTTTCATAAATTATTGTTGATCTCTCCTTTTTCCTTAAATCGCAAACCCTAACTGAACCATCACCTGATACTGATGCGAAAATATTGAACCAACCCCATGAAATATCATTCACTTCTTTATCATGTGCAACTAATTGAGCATATATAGTTTCCTTCTCTATATCCCAAACAATAATGGTGGAGTCAACACTCGAACTGACCACACGATGAACATCAAAATCAGCCCAATCAAAAGATGTTATGGCATAGTTGAATTCACTACACTTATTGCCATTTAGGAGAGACTTCAACTCAATTCGGTCATCGTGAATTTGCCATATGCGCATGTAGTCCCCGGAGGTGATGATGATATCAGGATTTGCAACATCCTTAGAGGGGAAGAACATCAGGTTTGTGGGTGAATAAGGGTGATCGAATATTAGGCGGCTATCGGTGGTGAAATCAGAAGTGTCGTTGTTGAATTGAACAATTTCCACCTTGTTGCTATAGTCTTCAAGGAAACTTCCTATGGCAAGACGTGATTTTTTATCACGTCGGGTAGACCAAGCTAGTGAATATATAGGCCATTGAGCTACGTAAGTGCAGATGACTGGTCCTTTCTGTGAAGAGCTTTCCATGGTTGCTTTGATCGATTATTGACAGGTGCACATAAGAATGCCCTCCGGTCCTATGTCTCTGCATGATATTAGAATAAATAAATCAGAAAATCAGAATCTGAATTTTGAAATCTTCTAAATCTATTTTGCAACTTCTTTCACTTGAAATCACCCTAAAATTTTTAACAAACTCATATATAAAAATATATAATCTCTCTAAAAAATAAAAATTAAATAAATTTAAAAATAATTTAAGGATCTCTCAATCTATTTTTTTCAGTGTTTATTAAAGATATAAACAACCTCCGTTGAGTTTATATCTTAAAAATGAATCTATAGACATTAAAATTAAAGTTATTGGTGTTTGAAATCTAACCACCGAGGAGTTTCCTCTCTCCTCAAAACTTTTAACAACTTTCTCTATTATTTATCAAGATTTATGAATTGAAATGTAAAATAAATAAAGTTTAGATCCTAAAAAAAAACTAAAATAAGAGAGATGAATCATAAAACAAAATTAAACATGATAGCTAAATTATAGTTTTTCGTATCTTTTTTTGACAAAGGGCCCTATTTCTTTTTTAATATCAATTTTAATCATTTATCTTTTTTTCACTTGTTTGTTTAAAATATGTTAAAACTCGATCTCGTAAATTAGGTATCAATTTAACGCGAAAATATTTAACGACATGGAAGGCAAGTAAGATAAAAACAAATTGAAAAATATTTTAATACATGAAACAATGAAAACAAATAGGACTTAAAAAGTCTGAATTGAAAAAAAGAAGAATATAAGTTGATGAAATAGACAACAAAAGAATTTTGAGGGACATATATTGAAAAACAAATGATTGTGAACAATGAAGTGAATAGGAAAATATAAGATGGTGAATAGGGGATGAACAATTAAAAGCCTAGCTATTGTAGTATATAGTTGACTAGTTATTTCACTTGTGTTTCGTCATGGGTTAGATATTTTTTTTCTCAACAAGACAACATTTTCTATGTGTTTTTTAACATAAAAAATCTCAATCAAAATCAAAAAGTTCATGTATACATTTAGTTAAATAAACCAAGAACCATTTATGCAACCAAAAAAAATTATGAAATCCAATTTTTCATCAACCAAAGTTAACTAATCACACATGTGACTTGGGTCATGGACTTAATTAGGCTAAACAAAAAAATTTTCAATAAATTTTTATATCAAATAAACACCTATAAAATTAAGAACCAAACAAATATCGAGGCAACATAATAAAATATCAAGCCTAAACAAATTACGTTGCTCAATTAATAATCCTCAAAATATTAAAGATGAAATTGAAAAATATTAAATAAGAAAAATGAATTGAAAGATGAAATTGGAAAAATTAAGCAAAATATTATGTTGTGGGTCAAATAGATTTTTTTTAGCATAAAAAAATGTCTAGGTGTTACTAATGTATTTTCTAGTAGAAAAAAATTTAAACCGTGTGAAGGTTGACCCGGTCAACTTGACGGGTTCAAAAACAACCCTAACAGCCGTTAAAAACATAGTTCCACTAAAACAATTCAAGACAACATTTTTTAAAAATAAGTATTGAGATGAAAACATATTGGATCGACCCGGGTTAACCTGCCAAATCTACAACCCAGATCATAAGATCGGGATAAACTCATAGAAAACTAATCAACAGCAAATGTGAAACTCAATTCCCAATTAAACTAATATTGAATGATGAAATTAAAAAGAAAAATCAATTAAAAAAGACCAAAAAACAAACAACTCGAGTTAATCTGTCAAAGTTGTAACCTGGATCATGTGACTAGGATAACGCCATAGAAAGAAAATCAAAATAAATTATGAAGCTCAATTCTCAATTAATCTAATGTTAAAAGATAAAATTGAAAAAATAATCAATTAAAAAATATTAAAAAAAGACCCAAGTCAACCTGGGTTAACTGACCAAAACTGTGACCTAAATGAGACTGTGATAATCTCATAGAAAAAAAAAATAATGAAGCCTAATTCCAAATTAACCAAATATTAAAGGATGAAATTGAAAAAAAAATCAATTTAATAAAAGAGAAAAAAAAACCTGATTTCTTTGTGACTTAAGCATCAAAGGGCTCCATGTTCCAACAAGAGACTTGTTTTGTAGGAAAGCTTGTAGATGTGGTCAAGCCTAGTCACACCAATAAGAGACTTGTTTTGTAGGAAATCTGATTTCTTTGTGAAACTCTTTCAAAACTTCATCAATGACTTTGTCTATAGAAAAAACTAAACAAAATCTAATTCCGTCCTTTTCATTCCTTACAAAAAAGTGATGCAATGTAAAAAATTCTCTCTATAACCTTTTGTGGATCTATTAGGGTGTGGTATAACAACCTTAAACCTTGCTTCATGCCTAACCTTTATGATCTCTGTATCAAGCTCATCTCTTATTTTAGTGTTATCGTTCTATCTAAAAAAAGCACGACTGATCTCTTTTTCATCTCCCAACGAGAAGAGATTATCGATTCAACAAAAATCCAATTTTTATGTTAAGTTTTTTCAAGACTTCATTAGTTCAGATTAAAAAATAAATAGCAGTGTAAAAGTTAAAACTCAATAGAAATGCTTAAAATGAACAGAAAGCATGCGTTTATAATATTACAAGACACTTACTAATAAAACATCAATGGAAAAGGTATTCTTATTTTAACTTATGTTTTTAGATGGAATTGCTTACATAAATTATTTTTTTTAATTTCAAATTTTCATTAGATATAATAAAAAATAAAAAGAAATAACTTCACTTAAAAAATAATTAAGAAATATCTATAAATTAGATTTAATCCAAAATTAAAAGTTCCTCCAAATATTTCCCTAGCATTTGTTTCCTTATGAAAAATAATTATCAAAAGAATATTCCAGTGATTATTCAAATTTTTTACCAAGATTTAATTAAACTAAAAAGAAAATTCTTTTGAAAGTAAGGATTATATGGAATAGTAATTCAGATTTTTTCCCAAAACTTAAAGTTTCCTCAAATATTTCTCTTTCATTACTAAAAATATTTTTCCTATTATTCTCTAATTCATCCCATTATTTTCTTCCTATTCTATTTCTCCTCCTGCTTTTTATTCTTCATATCTCGCAATCAAAACCTCCATCCTCCCACATCAATAACATTCTCTTATTAAAAAAGTAGTGCTTTTCTATTTTTTATTTATCTCATTATAATATTCTTATCATTATTTTGTTGATGTTGTTATTAATTGTTATATAGTTTGTAAGCGTGGGTATGATGATGATAAAAGATATAGTAGGTTTATGATTTTTATTTTATTTTATGATTTTATTTAATATTTTGGATTTGTATTAATAAGATGAATTTGTGTAATTGATTTTTTATTTTATTTTTACATCTTTTCAAATGCATAAAATATAATTTAAATAATTATAATACACATATATTTGTATAAGTGTATGTATGTATACGTGTGTAATTTATTTTCAAATTATCAATGGGAGTTGAAATATATTTTTTAAAATAATATTTTTTTATGTAAAACCATACCTTTTTTATATGAATATGTAAAATCATACCTTTTTGAATATACTTTCACATGAATGAAACAAAGAGAAAAAAATGCAGTAATTCATTCATCTACTTCAATACATAGCAAAGTTTAATTTTCTACCCATGACAACCTCTTAATATAGGACACTTGAAACAAGAAAAAGTAGGTTTCTCTAATAAAAATAAAAGAAAAAAAATCATTATCCCAATTTATTTAAGAGCTTTATTTTGAACATATATTTTTTTAATATATTTTGTAATTTACGAGCTTGATGAACAAAGATTTTTATAAATTATGGGCATAATACCCTTAATCTCTTAAAAAAAATTAAGTATAGATTTTTGATATTTTTTATCTGAAAGAATTTCTTTCAGTCTATATGTATATTTTTCTATATTTTTTCCGACTTATACCCCATTTTTTATATTAGCAAAACTCACTAGTCTACCTCAACTGAGAAATTAATTAAAGTCTTCGTGTATTATATCACAAACAATAGGGGGATATTGATGAACCAAGATTTTATCAGTATGTTTTTATATATATTTTTCAAAAAATATCGGATCAAGAAAAACATACAAGTATAATTTTCCTGCATTCTTGAGCGCGTTGGGCTGACATACGTCATCACCAAACATGCTCCCATGAAGGCGTGTTGGGTTTGGTACTGGGTAGACCCAAAAGTTATCGGGTCTGAAGCTGGCCAAACCTAAATGTCACTGAGTCTGGCACTTACCATACTCACATACCACTTGGGTCTAGCGCATGCCAGACTCAAGCACCATCTAGTTGTAGCGTTTGTCAGACACAGCTCTTGGGTCTGGCAGGTGCTGCCAAGCCCACTGGCTTGGTCTGACGCACTGCCAAGCCAACACAGTGGGTCTTTCACGTGTTATTCGAGGGTGTCGAGCCCCAAGATTTTTATTATCACACCCCGTGCATTGCTAGATTTGCTACACCGATGGATTCAAATATAATACTTGAATCTAATACCATTAATTTTATAGATTTTTACATAAAATTTTAGAGGAATTATTTCTCAACAAATATGCTTAATTAAACAAGTCTATACTCCATCTATACCATTAGGTATATTAAAGTCTTTCATGGCCTACTAGTACAGCTCACGATACAACTTAAAATATTATAAAGGTGGAATTACACTACAACCCTTTCTCTCCACAAAATAACAAGACTTATGAGTTATAAATACACCATGAATCCTTCAAAATAAAAGGTTCATAATCTTTATTTTCTATTGCATACATATTTAAGAGCATCTCTCTCTATAATATTATTGTACTTTCTCTATAAAAAGATGCTTACTTAAGCATCCGAGAGTCCTCACATCCATCAAATGAGACTTTTTGCAATCAAGTACAAGCTATCAACCACCTTGATCTACCAAGCACCAAGTACAAGCCCACATCCATCAAATGAGACCTTTTGCAATCAAGTACAAGCTATTAACTACCTTGATCTACCAAGTATCAAGTACAAGCTCACGTCCACCAAATGAGACCTTTTGCAATTAAGTACAAGCTATCAATCATCTTGATCTATCAAGTATCAAGTACAAATTATCAATCATTTTAGCTACGAAGAATGGACGGGATTGATAGGACCATTTGTTTAGTTGATTACCCAATCTGATAGCCATGTTCTTAAATTACTTGGATTTCTAGGACTTGATCAGAACTCTTCTATAACAAAAGAAACCACAAACTTCCTGTAAAATCTTTTAAAGGAAACACCAGTTTTAATTTTAAGATGCAAAGTGAAGTTTTGTTTTTTTTTTTTTAAAAAAAAGAAAACAAATTATAACAAAGTGAATCTACACAAACAGAGGGTGTTTCTCAATAAAGATTTCACTTCTGAAATAACATATGCATGATTCGTAACCCTGCAAAGCTCTTCTGGACGAAATCAAATAACACGTTAAAGAAGCTAGTAAAGGCAACTACATCATGCGTTCAATTCCCATAAGCACTAAAATGAAAAATAATATAAATATAGAACTTGTTTGCTATTATCTTCCTTTTATTTATTAAATAGAGCTCAAAACAATTTTCAAATATAAACATACATGCATCGTGATATCACAGGACTCCCAGCTGGTAGCAAGAGATAGAGAGAAACTTACAGTAACCAAAGAGACCCAAGAGCTGACCCACGAGACTCAGGACCACCGCCGACTGGCCCCTGCAAAGGGAGGAGTGGGGAGGTTTGTGTTTTTGGACAGATGCTAGGAAATGGGCAGCTCTTGAGACAATAAATAGCATAAAATGCAATGTATTATTCAGTACCTGTGTTTTTGGCAAAAAAAACTAGTTGGTCCTTTTAATTTAAAAGGCCTAATCCATTTATAACTTAGTCCTTCCGTTAATAAGTTGTTTATTTGTCACCAATTTATTTTTATTTTTTTTTTCAAAATAATCTTCTGACTATACGTTAATGGAAAGAAACAAGGGATAGTTTGGTCATTTTCTAAAAACTAACGAAGGTATAAGGAACTAGGAATTATAAGCAGTCGAGAATAGAGGGACTGAGTAATTATATGTCTAAGAATAGAGGGACTAAATTGTTATTTACTCAAATAAGATTCCAATTTAGAATTTCAGATGGGAAGGTAAGGTCAAGCTAACGGTCAAGTGCTCGCGAGGGAAAAGCAGATATGGGATGGTCACTTTACTTCGGAGTCAGGCGGCACGTTTTGACTATCTACTTTCTTTTCATTTCTTTTATTCTACACTATTAATTACATTTTAAATTTTAATTTGATAAAAACTAAAATAATTTATCTTTTATTTATAAAGATCTATTTTTTTTATTTATTTTACATGTAAAATAACTTGTTTTTCATTCATAATCAATATATTGTTGAAAAATAAAATAAAAAATAATAATAAAAAACATAAAAATAATTGGAGTTAATTTAAATTAATAAAATAAAATAATAACTAGAATTATAAAACATTCGAGTCAACCAGTCAAATTATGAGTTCAATTCATAAGATTAAGATAATTTTATTAAAAATAAATTGAAAAAAATTAAAGAATTTAATTTTAAATAAATTTAACATAGGAGGATATAATTAAAATTAAAAAAAGGTACAAATTCAAGAGCTCGAGAGCTCACCGAATGTGCCTGTCTATAGCTTCAAGTGACTTTCTTTAACTCAGCGGCAAACAAAAAAAAAAAGGTACGAGAAGCCAAGATCTGTTGAAATGTCAAAGCACATGCAGGCCGTTCTTGATGAGCTCAAAACACATTTGACTCCGTCAAAAATGTACCTTAGCTACTCATTATCCTTGGGGAAAAAAAAAAGAAGAAAGATCCCGAAGGCAAATGGACATGTACGAAAACAACGAGAAAATGGCAGCAGCAAGGGTATTGGACACTAGAACTTTAGAAACTCCGACTCGCCGCCATCCACCCTTTCTTTTTTGATAATCATTACTTCATCCTTCTTCTATTCATAGTTATATGGCCTTACCTAGTACAGTTGGGATGACCATGTCAGAGCTGAGAAAACTAGCAGAGCAAGCACAGGCCAAACTCCTCTGGGTGCCGGAGAAAGCCCCAGCTGACGCCGAGCTCTCATGCGAATTCGGCAACAATCCGAGAACTTGGCTTCCACTCCTTCAAACCCCTTCCCTCACCGAATTCCCTCTTTTGTTCTTTTCTTAGAACTTGAACTCTCAGACCATGCACGATGAAGGGAATATTAACGGTTTTGTTATTAACCAGAGCCCTTTTCCGAACCCTAAATTTACCCTAAACCAAACTCTAAACTACTTTGATCTTAAATTAACCTCAAACCAAACTCGTAATCCCAATCTTCGATCCCTGAAATCTATCTTAAAATATATATAATATTGTATTGGAAGCTTATTGATGGGAAAGGTGTAAGTATAAAATTTATAAATCTATAGTCAAATCAATACTTTCTAAAAAAACCAATTCAAGTTTCTGATTGATTTTGAGACAATGATAATATATATTGAAATACTAAAATTATAAAAATCAAACCCTCACTTAATATTTATAAAAAAACATGAACGAGTAGTATAGAAAATATCACAATTAAAACACAACAAAACATTACAATATCAAATAAGCCTAAATTAAAAAGGAGAATTTGTTTCATTTTCCTTTATTCCTCCCTTCTTGTAAAATATAATAATTATACAAGGATGAACCTATTGATTTGGTTGTGCCAAATCTCTTTTTTGTTTACTACTTTTTACACTTTATTTGGAAGAGGTTTGCTACACAAAAGGCAATGTAAGGTGACGTTCTGTGTAAACAAATTTCTTAGTACATGCACTTAGTTTAGAGGTGGATATAGGTTATTTACATATGATATAAGTTTAATGAAATTCAATATCCATATTTATAAAAGTTGGTAGAAAATATTTGAATGTTAAGCGCAAAAAAAAAAGAGAGAGAATTATAATAAACATTGTAGAGTTAATTTGTTTTATTCACGATAATATTTTCCCTTTAATATTTAAAAAATTACAATTTACAAACCGAGTCAAAGCCTATTTTAAATTTTAATATATATATATATATATAGCTAAAATTTACCTTCTCTTTTTTTAAAAAATCCTTAATTCTATTCTCTCTTTTCAACCAAAATTCCTATTCAAAATACAAAGACAAACCCCTATGCCAAATTAATCAAGATACAACATCTTCCACCTGCCAACATAAGTTGGATTTGGCTTAGTTTTCAAATCAAAACCCATCAACAAATAAAACAAATCATAGAAAATTAATAATTTATATGAAATTATAAGAAGATAATAAGATAAAAATAAATAATACTTAAAATAATTGGACTGAAGTTAATATAAAAATTAAATTAAATTAAATTCTTAATAATAATGTTGATATAAGGTGTGATTTTTTATTGATTTGCTAAGAATTTTCTTAATGTAGATCAACATGGTGGTTTGGAAGAGGGGGTTAGTTGAGGTGATGGGAGAAAAAGGCAGTCGTGACTTTATGTTTTTTCTTTTTGTTTTTTTTATTATGGCATTTTAGATATTAAATCAATTATAATCACAAAAATATTTTATAATTTTTTTTGTTGAATGAATTATGTGTTTTTTATGCTATCAGTTAATAGTAGTATTTAAAATGTAATTTTTTAAATATAAAAGTAAAAGTACAATCATAGAATATTTATCATAATTTTTCAAGGAAAAAAAAAAAGAAAACAAATCCATACCGACAATCGCCCCAAAAACCCACCCGTTTAGCTGCCCCGTCAAAAAACAAGTGTGAGCCGTGGCCCGTGGGCACTGGGGCTGCAGTCTGCAACAGGGATGATACAAAATGCAATTATTGAAGGAAAAAGAGGGCATAGAAAAGAAAAGCCCTAAAACATAATGCAACACAACAGCAACAGCAGCAGCAGCAAGAAGTACTGTTTGAAATTAACCAACGGACACACGACGCCAAGCAGGTGGCTCCTCCTCTTTCTCTCTGGTTTTGGGACACATCGAACTCTCTTTGTCGGAGACCAGAATTAAGAGAGGGTGCCGTGTCTCTGTTTCCTTTTTTTCCCCCCAGCTTTTAATAATAACCCACTAAAAAATAAACTAAAACTAAAACTCTCTAAAAATTCTGTCTTTGGACTCTTACTTACTTAGAGACCAGCCTTAACCTGCACCCCGCTCACTCATTATCATACGCCACTCCTAATAAAAGTCTCTTGCATGACTTTGCTGTAGTGGGTTCTTTTTTTCTTGAATGTGAGTATCAAAATACCTTATTTTTACTCTTTTTATCTTGTCTTCACGACTTTCTTGTTTCTTTCTGTGTATCAAGCTGGGTAAAGATCCCCAGTTAATGTTTTTTTTTTTTTAACTTCTATCTGGGTTTTACTGGGACTTAATGATTCATTTCTGATGTTCCTTTTTTTGTGGTTTATTAGGGTTTTATTGATGATCAGCTGGGGTTCAAGATTGTAGTTTTGCTTAATCAAGTTATTTCTTGAATCAGTTTTGACATAGTTAGGGTTTCCAATTGTGTGTTTCAATGCAATTATATTGATGGAAGAACGGCTCTTTCTCTCTTTAAAATTGAAAAATTGGGTTTTGTTATACTTGTTAGTCTTAGGCAACGTGAAGTGGTTGTTTCAGTGATGTGAAGTAGAGAGCTGTTCAGTTCATATCTGAAAAAGCTTGAAACTTTATGCATTTTATCAATATTAGTGTTTTTGTTACGTTCCTGTTGTATTTCTTGTAAAGTTCAAAATTCTATGTCGAGCATTAATTAAGCCTTGCATTTGTAGTATTTGATTGTGCGGTAGTTGTGAATGAAAAGTTGATTTGCATTTGTTGATACTGTTATAGGAAAGAGAGATTCTCGATATATCTGGATGGCGTGGACAGAGAATGATGCTGGTAGTGTGAGAGAGAAGGAACTGATTGAAGATAATGGTTTCTTGAAAGGATCAGCGCCTTCAACTGGCACTAGTGGCTCTCCTGTTGTTTCATCTCCAGTGCAGAAGGGGTTTGAAGGGAAGGATGCACTCTCTTATGCCAATATTCTTCGGTCCAGAAATAAATTTGCAGATGCTCTTGCTCTTTACGAGAGTGTCCTGGAGAAAGATAGTGGAATTGTTGAGGCTTATATTGGAAAAGGAATATGCTTGCAGATGCAGAACATGGGAAGGCTTGCTTTTGATAGTTTTGCTGAAGCTATCAAGCTGGACCCACAGAATGCATGTGCCCTGACACATTGCGGTATATTGTACAAAGATGAGGGTCGTCTGTTAGAGGCTGCTGAGGTATGCTCATGCCAATTAATTCATCTTCTTCATGAGAAAAAAATATCAGTAAATAAGATGTCCATGGTAATCAGAAGTTAGTACACCCAGTAAGCTTGTACTATAATTTTTTTTACAGGTTGGATATAACTCTGTACTGTGCAAATTGTAAAGTATTCGAATTGCAGTTTACAAGTACTATTTCTCCTTTGTTTAGGTGTTTTACTCTTGAATTATTTTGTAACTCATCACCTTCTGCATATTAGATGCAATGAAAATGTGGATTGTTGATAGCTGATACTAATCACTAGTTTCTACATTCTTTGCATGATAAATTGGAACTGGGAGAGTTTATAGTCTGTGCTCATAGCCCAGCTGTCCATGCATGTTTATGGACTCAGACGGATGCCTCATCCTGCATGTGTTGAATGTAAAGCTAAAAGTAAATACTGTTCAATGGAAGAAAATAGATAATTTATTGTTTTTCTCTATTCTGTTGTGCGACACTAACTTTTAGTTCTCCTTTTGAGCTTCTGTATTTTCTTGTTACAAAATGTTATGGGTAGCTATGAAATTATGGTCTATCAAAGCCAGCCTGAGAGCTGCAATGCATAAGGATGTATTGACCATGTTTTGCCATAATATTGTTGTGAATACCATTCTACAAGTATTGAAACTATGTCTTTGCAAATCATGTGTGTTTATATATGAGTTGATCACACTCGGGTTTGTTTGGCGTAGCAACTATTTATGTTAAAAGTTGACTTGGAAGAGTTTATTGATTTTTTTTGGTGTAGTCGTACCACAAGGCTCTGAAAGCTGATCTTTCATACAAGCCAGCTTCGGAGTGCCTAGCCATTGTTTTAACAGATCTTGGAACCAGCTTAAAGCTCTCTGGTAATACACAAGAGGGAATTCAAAAGTATCATGAAGCTCTTAAAGTAGATCCACACTATGCGGTAACTTAATGTCTTTTGTCATTCCCACTCCCAAAATTTTTTGCTTCAATGTTTGTTTTCCACTCTTCATGTATAAACAGTGAGACTTCTTATGTGCAGCCTGCATATTATAACCTTGGTGTTGTATACTCTGAAATGATGCAATATGACACTGCCCTTAGTTGCTATGAGAAGGCTGCAATGGAGAGGCCCATGTATGCTGAAGCATATTGCAACATGGGTGTCATCTATAAAAACAGAGGTGACTTAGAATCAGCCATTGCCTGTTATGAGAGGTATCTCTACTGCTTATCAAACCATGCTATTGGGTCCTACATGTAAGGTGTATATGCCTTCGGTTTGCTCTGCCTCTGCTGATGTTTGGTTTGTTGCTTAATTATATTGTTGTTACAGGTGTCTAGCCGTGTCACCAAACTTTGAGATTGCAAAGAATAATATGGCAATAGCATTGACAGATTTCGGAACAAAAGTGGGTTTTTCATCCTTCATGTTTAGTCTTTTGATAGCTGTGAACTCCCATTTGCAAAGTCTTTCTTTAGATTCAGTTTGTTTTATTTACCGTCAGTTGTGTCAATGAGAAGCTCAAGTAGCCTGTCTTTTCATGAAAATTTACAGTAGAATGTCCTTTTTCTTATGCGTGTTTGATTTTGGATTTAGTCATTTATGTATTCAGGTTAAACTGGAGGGAGATATCAGCCAAGGTGTGGCATATTACAAAAAGGCTTTGTATTATAACTGGCACTATGCTGATGCTATGTATAATCTCGGTGTTGCTTATGGTGAAATGCTGAAGTTTGAGATGGTGAGTGATCTTTGGGAATTTTACCATGTTCTTGTCTTGCATTTGAATGTCTGTTCCTCTCCCGCAATGAGATTCAGCAAATTTACAGCAGCTTGTAAACAAAGTTGAGTTTGGAATTTATTTTTCATTGATGCTAGGTTATATGTATAATTATACACGCACAAGTTTTTAGCTATTTTTATTTATTTTTTCATTACAGTAGTTTTATCATTCAGTGATTCAGTAAATCTATTCTATTTGAGCAGGCAATTGTGTTCTATGAACTTGCTTTCAACTTCAATCCTCATTGTGCTGAGGCATGCAACAACTTAGGTGTAATATACAAAGACCGAGACAACCTTGATAAAGCCGTGGAGTGTTATCAGGCAAATTCTGATACTTGTGCAGATTCTAAGTTCTCACTCCTGTGTGTCTGTGGCTGAAACCATATTTGCCATTGTTTTTATTTTGCAGTTAGCTTTATCAATCAAACCAAACTTCTCACAGTCATTGAACAACCTTGGTGTTGTGTACACAGTCCAGGTCTGAGATGGAGTCATGCTTGATGCACATTTTTTTATGTGATCATATGTCTGTCATGGTTGCTGACCAGATCCTTTCTGTTTTGTAGGGTAAAATGGATGCTGCTGCAAGCATGATTGAGAAAGCTATCATGGCAAATCCCACATATGCTGAAGCATATAATAACTTAGGTCTCTCTCTCTCTCTCTCTCTCTCTCTAACACACATCATTGTCCACATGCCCCCTTGTGAGAAAAAAAAAGGGTTACACTGTAAACTCTGATCAGTTTGTTTCTGGGATGTTTGTCAACTTCTGATGTAAGTATCTTACATTTTAATTGTACTATGACGGTTTGCCTATTTTAAATTTGATTCCTGTAATATATGGAAACAGAACTCCCCCCCCCCCCCTCAAAAAAAAAGGACTTAATACTGTTTTTTTTTTCTTTTAAATATCATTTTGTTATCCTCTGTGTAGGAGTTCTTTATAGAGATGCTGGCAATATATCTATGGCCATTAGTGCTTATGAGCAATGCCTGGAGATAGATCCTGATTCTCGCAATGCAGGCCAGGTGCTTTCATTCTTTTGGTTACCTCAAGTTAATGCTAAATGCTTGTGAGTGCCGTCAGATGTCATAAATGTCAACAATGTCACTGTCACTCCATATGTTTGCACTGGGACACAAACCCCC
>Ga0325403_1002317_pt1 | contig 16760 bp, 9 predicted proteins | sample PopdelMetagenome_19_FD_205665 | JGI IMG/M metagenome (GOLD analysis project Ga0325403, IMG submission 205665) | Populus deltoides microbial communities from Bellville, Georgia, United States - Xylem-PdKOR-R4 | ecosystem: Host-associated > Plants > Phyllosphere > Stem > Wood/Secondary xylem...
TTTTTTTATTTCTTTTTTCTCTCCCCTTTTTATTCTTCTATGGTTTTTCTTTTCTTCTTCTTTTGATTTCTTTCTGTCTCTTCTTCCAAATTTGTGATAGGAATAGCTATTCCAGCCATGATTTCTTATAAAGTCAATATTCCTACTAATAACAACATGTGTTAAACTATATTATTTCATCAAAACCTTTTTAAAACATGTTATTTTATTATTTTAAAAAAATAATTTTAAAAAAAAATTCTTTGTGGAAGGCTGCTCTAGAAAAGCATGGTCGTGACTTTTCAAAGTGACAATACACGCCCACAAAATTAAATTCTTCACGTGAGAAACACAATAGTTGCGTTGTTTTAACGCCAAGACACATATATTTTTTATATAATACAAAAATAGAAAATCTTTTTTGTGCTTTTAAAAGTTAATAATAATACAAACAAAAACATAAAAAGGACAAACAATATTATCCAATCACACCGCACAGGAACGAAGAAGCCCATGCCGAGCAAATCTGGACCGTACAGTCGGTCTCCATCCTGATGATCAAACGCTCCCTTTCCCTCACAGTGCAGTAGGGGCATGTTTGGAAGAATAAAAAAAGCAGGAGCCTGCAGTCTCGACGAGAGAAATTTCGCAGTCTCTGCCTCTGCTATTTATAAAATCACTCCAACCATTTGAGTCTGTACACAAACACAGGGAGCTAGCAGGAGGCTTTTTAGAGAGAGAGAAACAAAAACACAGAGAGAGAGAGAGAGAGACACTAATGTCAGGTGGCATCGCACGTGGTCGTCTTGCTGAGGAAAGGAAGTCCTGGCGCAAAAACCACCCTCATGTCCGTAAAACACGCACACAGAAAAACAGAGACCTTCCCTCTCTATTTTCTTTCATTTTTATATGTTTTATGTTTTTTCCCCTTCGTTTATGAGTTTACAACCATGTGTTTTCTTGTGTGTTGATTTTGGTTAAATTTTTAGGGTTTTGTGGCGAAACCAGAGACACAGCCAGATGGAACAGTAAATTTGATGGTCTGGCATTGCACAATCCCTGGAAAACTTGGTGTAGGTTCTTCCCATCGTAATTTTCTGTCAATTTTGATTTCTCGTTTTAATTAGCTTGTTCTTGTTTTCTATTTTGGGTTTTCTTGCTTGTATAAGATATTTACTGTTCTTGACTCTCCCAATCTAGTTCTGGTTTGTATCCCGGGAAGCAAGAACAATTATAGCATTCAGAGGCTAAAATTACTTATAGCTTAGTCTCAAGGATTTTGTGCCTTGATCATGTTAAATTTTATTTATTTCTTTTTGTTAAGGCGGTGTCATGCATAGGGTGATACTTAAATCAAATGGTTGAGTTCAAGTATAATGGCGAGATAAACTGGAGGTGAGGTAGTTGATCAGGCATCTGTAAGATTTAAGTTGCCAGGCCTGTTCTCTACGTGATGTGTCATTAAATTTTACTTTTTATGCCACAACTTATAAACCATGATGTTTCATTGCCCCAAGATGAAGGATGTTAGATTTTAAGATTGTTGATAAACTACTGGGAAAAAAAAGTTGTAATCTATCAAAGTTGAAAGTTTTGTGGCAATTTTGAAAGGTATTTGACATTCTTTAATTAGCTGGATTATGTCAAGTTCTATTTAGAATCTTGAGTATCTAGCTAGCTTCCTATTATTCAGTCATTCTCCTGCTCTATTGATTAGTAAAGTTAAAGCATTTAGAATCTGGAGTATTTATCCTGATTGTTTTTTTTTTTCAAAGTTGTAACAGTGTTGTTATTGGATTGAATCCAGTCCCTGCTTATACAAATTTGAATCACATCTTATGAAATTCCCAGTGATCTTAACTTGTCTTCTCTATCTTGGCATGGACTTTCACAGCCAGATGCAACTTACCTGGTTGAGAATTGCTGCTGTGCCTGTCAATTTATCAGTACCTTTTCTTATCCTCTCTGTTTCTTTTGCATGATGAGATCTGTTCTTTGAATTCATCTCAAATATTGTTGTTTATTCTGAACAGTAGAAGTTTAATTTCTATGGCTATAGATATCACATTGAAGGCATCTGAATATTTGACAAAATAAGTTGTACTCGTGAACACTTTTGTCCATTATGAGTTCAGTTGCTTTCGTGCTTCTGATCAATTTTCTGCTTTTGAATGTTGTAAAGCTAAAAGTTTGGTCTACCTTCTGGTTGCTTGTTGTTTCATTTGTTATGGCTTGCACCATCCACTGTTTTTTCTTTTAATTATTATTGTTGTTCTTTTCTGGTAAATGGATAATCCAATGTCAGCCATCAAGTCATATTTGATTCATATTATATGATGGTTTACTTATTTTTTTTTTTGAGTGTCTGGGAAAAAAAGAAGATAAATAGGGTAGATGTATATATCACCTGTTGGGATTGATTTTATAATTCATGTAATTTTGCAGACTGATTGGGAAGGTGGTTATTTTCCTCTTACACTCAACTTCAGTGAAGATTATCCTAGCAAGCCACCAAAGTGTAAATTTCCTCAGGGTTTCTTCCACCCTAATGTATATCCATCTGGAACTGTTTGCTTGTCAATCCTTAACGAGGACAGTGTAAGTATCTTCTGTTGCCTTTGATTATTGTTCCAGTTTTATAGGTTAATTATGTTATGGGATTTGTTCTGCTTATGGTGGTTTGTATAGGGATGGAGACCAGCCATCACAGTGAAGCAGATTCTTGTGGGTATCCAGGACTTGCTGGACCAGCCAAATCCTGCTGATCCTGCCCAAACTGAAGGTTATCATCTGTTTATCCAGGTATGCCAACTTTTGAAAATTTGCTCTTCCATCTCTAGGATAATTCTCTGGTTTTCTGTCTAGAAAATCTGGAAGAGCCTTCGAGCTTTTTAGGTCAAAATTTGTTTGACATGGTATAGAAGGGCTCTATCATATATATATATATATATATATTAATGTAATTTCTGAACTGTTGTTTAGCATGCATTGTTAAATGATGTGTTCTGATCTGGTGAACCATGATCTTTGTTTAAAGTTTTTCTGGTTCTACCTTATCAAGTTCTTGCCATTAGAATTGTAACTCTCCTTGCTTCACCCAGCATGTGAGAAATATTGAAATACCTTAGAAAAGAAATGCTAAATGTTTATCGGTGAGGTAGAAAAAACACTTGTTCTGGCCATGGGCATTGAGAACCCTGCCTGCAAGCTCATTGGGTATCAAATTTCTTCTGGATAGTGCTGTGTAGATTTTGTTGTTGAAAAGACCTGTTCCAATTTTATCAGATAAACATATGAGATATGGTGAAGTACATGAAAAGTTGCTAGATGGTTAGTAGGGGATAATAATTTCTAATTTGTTGAAAATTGTAGCCATAAATGGCGAGGGTTCATGGGTGCCGTTTCCATTTGCAGAGAGGTCAATTTGTGTGAACAAGGGCGCAGAGTTTCTTGCACTTGGTATAGTATTACCATAACTTAATCTGAATTCTAAATGTACTTTGATTCGATGCAGGATGCTGCAGAGTACAAGAAAAGAGTTCGCCAGCAAGCTAAGCAATACCCTTCTCTTGTCTAAATGAAAGCTAGCGTTTCTGATTACTGTTGGTTCCTGGTAACTGTCCGTTGTCTGCAATTGTGTGATGCTGAACTTGTTTTTCCTGGTTATAGTTAGAACTTGGTAAATGTTGATGGCCTTCGTATCCTACTGCATGGTTGAACTTCTGTTTTGTCCCAAATTTGATTCCTTTTAATATTTTACAGTACACTAGTTAGGGAATGATACCTGTTCGTGTTTATATCAGATAGAAATCTAATGTTCCTCCTGAACGTATTTCTGTAATGAATGCCAAACAAGAGAAAATTTGGATTGCGACTATAGTTTAAGATAAAAGGCATCTTATTCTCCACTGTTACTGATTGGCTTCCATTGATTGTGCTTAGTGTGGGGTTGGCATTATGGCTATCCTTGGAAGATTTTATTGCCATCCCACCAATTTTTAATGTAAATTTAATTTTTTAAATATTTTATTGTCATCCCACCAATTTTTTTTTAATTTAATTTTTTTATGTTTTTGATTTTTTAAAAAAGATTTGAACAAGAGAAAAATAGTAAAAAAATTATGAAATGGGTGTGTATTCGGCTGAAACATGTCGAATTCTTTTTATTTTTTTGGATTTTTGAAAAATAATTTGGAAACAGAGGTTAAATTTTAGGTTATGACAGTTGCTCTTTTTTTAAAATGCTTATGGTACAAAGTCTATATAAAAAAATAATTTTTTATAAACTTGTTTAATAAACTTATAAAGAAAAGATGGTGTTTTTGAAAGGTTAGCAAATAGTCAAAACAAAAGGTGATCATAGAAATGCCTGTTCGTTTTAAGGATCAACCAACTCAAAGGTTAGTTATGACTTACCTGGTTTCCATGATATGTCAAAGATATAATCATTGCTAGATTGAAGTCTTTTTATAATAGAATTGGACATGGGGTTGGAATCCTACTGCGAACTTAAATTGTTAGGTTGAAATCCTAGTACAAGGTTGAATTGTTATGACTCAAAATCAAACTTCTTGGTACTACTGGTTGACTCAAAATCAAACTTCTTGGTACTACTTTGAATTTTAGTGATGCAAGATAAATATTTTGGTACTAGTTTGAATTATAATGACATAAAATCAAGTTACTTGGTACTGATTTGAATTCAGTGACATAAGACAAAACTTCTGGTACCGGTTTGAATTTTAGTGATGGAAAATCAAATTTTTTGGTTAATACACAGGTTTTGATTGAGCCAAAGTCAATAAATAAATTGATTTGGCCACAATTTTTACCAAAATAGTATCCACTGATTTTTTTTAATTAGCCTTCTAAAGCATTGAGAATAGAGTCATTAGAACTTTCAAATAACATGCTCAAAAATGAAAAATACTCGCATTCAAATCAACTTTTATTTGTTTGAAAATGAAATGATTTTTATCTTTATGAACACTTTCGAGTCTTTTTATTTTAGGATGTATGATTTGCAATATTATTTTAGGATGTATGATTTGCAATATTTCAAAGCAATTCTTAGATATGGTGAAAGAGTTGAACGAGCTTTTAATGAAAGGAAGATCCAAGATGTGATGATACCTTTAGGAAGATGTGATGATACCTTTAGGAATTGAGAATGAACATTCAAAAACATGACACAAAATCTTTATCGTATCATCACAATATCAAACACCACAAATTTCAACCATTGATACACCTTTTCCATCTTATAATATGTTGTATTCTCTAGTATAAAACAAAGTATCCTAAACACCTTCAACAAACTTATTTAAACCTGAATATCATAACCTGCAAGACACACAAGGTTCAAGTCGTAAAAGAAAATGTCTGTAGCATTTCTTTCTAGTTACTCTCATCGATATCTACCAACACTTGATGAGTACTCAATAGATAGTGAATGGTACAACAAAAATGCTAACTATGAATGTCATGAAAGAATCATGGGTCATTACATTGATCTTTTTCAAGAATTCTAGAAGCATATCAACAACCTGATGTAGAACAGATAGTTATCATTTGAAGAGAAAATGATGAATAATTCCTAAAAGATTTTGGGCTAGTTGATAAGGATACTATCTTAATGATGAGTAGGACCTTGTAGTTGGTATGTGAATAAAGAGGTTAAAATTGACTTTTGAAGAAGTAGTGAAGATCGGAGAATGGGTATCTTAACTTTGCAAATACGGTCACCATACCTTTTTTAGACTTTATTGTCTTTAATGAATTTTAAGGCTACATCACATATTTTAATAAAGTGAGCATTTTTCAATGACTAATTACTATTTTGAAATCAATAGATGTTTTCATGATGTAATATTTAATACTTCATTTTCATCCAAAATGGATAAATATAATAGCAAGCTCAAATTGTTTTGTCAAATTCCAAGATAGATCAAGAAAACACTGGGGGCTAACCTTATTCTATGAATCCTAAACTTTTTTTTCACTCTCAATGAACCTTGAAAGGATAAAATCTTGATATTATATATTTTAAAACCTTAAAATTACTCTTTTTACTTCCAACGAACCTTAAAAAAGGAAATATTGCTTATAAAAATTGATTTGATGATATAAGTGATGATAAAAAGCGCACTTCTTTTGTAAGATTAATTTCATGGTTTTCGTAGTCAACAATGATTTTGAATAAAGCTAAGATCTATCAATGTGGATAAATTTGGTTTTAAAATGAAGAAAGGTCATCCTTTGTAGTTTTTATTTGAGCCTAAAATATTTTTCTTGGATAATAACTCAAAATAAAATCAGCCTTTACACTATGGGAAAATTTTTAAAATTCTCCAAGTAAAGCAAATGTTAAAAGGGATAAAAGTGTCACAAAAAAGATCAAGAAAATGATCAATAAGTAAAAGGGAAAATAAAGCTCTCTAAAGCGTCCTTAATTGAAGAAAAGATATCAAATGAAAAATCATGAAAAAAAATTAAAGAATTAAGGTTGTAGTGAGATTAATTGTTGAAATGTCAAAATTAAAGCGACGAGCGTAAATAATGTTTACATGCAATAAGTGATTCTATGTCTTTGAACCTTTAAACATTGTTTAAGCCTTATGAATATCTCATTCTTTTTTAAACACAAGCCTCAATATACATTATGTGCTTTTAAAAGTCATTTCTAAAAAAAAAAAATAGTTTGTTTAAATTGATAAGTTTTAGCCTTTAAAAAGATGTTTTCAAGAAAAATCATGACCTATTTATGTGATGGATATTGTTCTTTATGAAATCAAGTCATCAACATAATGCAAAGTAAGACTGCTCTTTTTGAAAGCCCAAACTTTTATTTGGAATCCAACCTTTCCTTTCCTTTCCAAAAGAGCGCTCAATTATCGGAAAATGTCTTCATTTTTTTCTAAGAAAAATGAGCCAAAATCATAAAAGATCATTCTTTCTTACAATCCTAACTTGCATATACCTTGTTTTTTTGTCAAAAAAATACATAAAAATTTTATCCTTGCATTGAATGACATGTTTTGGGCTCTTAACCAAAGGAGTCTTATTTTTATGAAAATACTCTCAAAATCACATTTTAATGATTTCAATTCAATAATTGACTTGAATAAATACAATCATTAAAATTTACAACATGACTCCAAAACAAAAAAAGGATGATTTTTAAACAAAATTGTAATTGACTGAATTTGCAAAGTTCCTGGCGATAATGATTATGATGTTTGAGCCTCATGGTGCATGATGGAAAGATAAATAGTCAAACTAATCAAGGGAAAATCTATTTGAAATAATTTGTGATGAAAATGATATAAGTGTGCCTCATGATGGTTAAGAGAAAGATAAACAACCAAATTAGCTAGGAGGCAACTTTGTTTGAAAGAATCTATGATGAGAATGTGTGTATGCCTCGTGTTGGTTAATGGAAAGATAAACACAACTAGATCTGCTAGGGATAACTCTGTTTGAAAAAATATATGATGATAATACATGTATGCTTCGTGATGGATAATGGAAAGATAAACACAATAAGATTTGTTAGGGGTAACTTTATCTAAAAGAATAAGTGATGAAGTGATGTAGGTGTGCCTCATAAAGGTGGCTAAATCTACCGGGAGCAATGTTGTTCAAAATAATTATTGATGATGATGATGCATGTATGCCTCATCTTGGGTATTGGGAAGACATAACTAGATTATTTGTGGGAAGTGTTATTTGAAGGCATTCATATCAATCATATAGCCAACAAAATAATGATATAAAAAACTTTAACACATATCAATGGGTAGAGTTAGTAGTTATTTCATGATAAATATAAGAAATGTTGAAGGGACATCCTTAAACTATATTAGAAGACAACTGAAAGTAGAGCTAATAGGGTTGAACTAGCATAATGAATGAACCATACACATCCATTAATAAGAAAAGGAAACACAAGGAGGAAAACTCATAGCAAGCATTAAAGGCATTAACAAAATTTAATCAAGCCAATGTTAATGATCGAGAATTCCAAAACCAAAGGGGTGAGCTTTTAAAATGGGCAATTTATACGTCCCTCTTAGCCCTAAAAGGTGAGCCTTCCAAACAAAATTATAATAAGTTGTTGTTACAAGTATACCTTTTAACGTTATCATGAAATACCTTTCTTAAAAAATTAAGACAATGAAATCACTTGTCATTCTTAACTTTCAAATCTATTAAGTTGCATGATTTTTAAATTATTTTAATAGTGAATTTTTCTTGAGAATAATCCTAAAGAAGGACTTCTTTAGTCAAACCCTGCAATAAAAAATTCAACTTTTTTGTTAGGAAATTCAACCTTATTATCAGGTAAAGCTTTTCTCTACTTTCAAGCCAAACAAAAGCTCAAACGAGTCTAAGTTGAACATTGTCATCATGAGGCTTTCACATTTGAGTTGTAAAGAGCTCTCATTAAATTTTTCTATACCTATTCAAAGGTTTTATCTTGCATCACTAGAATTTAAACCAGTACCAAGAAGTTTGATCTTATGTCACTGGAATTTAGTCTAATACCAAAAGTTTTTATCTTGCGTCACTATAACTCAAACTGGAACAAGAAGTTTTATCTTGTATCACTCGAATCCAAATTAGTACTAAAATTTTTGATCCTGTATCACTAGAATTCAAACTAGTACCGAAAGTTTTATCTTGCATCACTGGAATTCAAACTAGTACTAAGCAATTTGATTATGCGTTACTGGAATTCAAACCACTACAAGAATTTTTAACTTACATCACTAGAATTTAAACCAGAACCAAGTAATTTTATTATGCATCACTTGGATTCAAACTAGTACCAATTTGTTTTATCCTGCATCACTAGAATTCAAACCAGTTTCAAGAAGTTTGATCTTGTATCACCAGAATTCAAACTAGTACTAGAAATTTTATCTTGTGTTACTGTAATTCAAACCAGTACTAAGTAGTTTGATTTTGTGTCACTAAATTCAAACCAAAATAATAAGTTTTATCTGGCATCATTTGAATTCAAACTAGTACCAAATAGTTTGATTCTGCATCATTGGAATTCAAACTAGAACCAAAAGTATTATCTTGCAACATTGGAATTTATACTAGTACTATGTAGTTTGATTCTTTGTCACTGGAATTCAAACTGTACATCTAGGGTGATCTCAGTCGATAAAGGATTAAAAGAAGACATCTTCGTAGTGAGTGATAAAAAATACAGTGTCAGGTTAAGCAAGCCAATTAATTGATTCATTTCTCCTTATAAGGAGTTTATCTTGTCACAATAATTATGCTAGGTATGAGCTCTCTCGTCATCTCTGATGCCTTATTCAAATGATGGCTTTTGAGGAAAATTAAGCTTTTAAATGTGTTTTATGTTTGTTCCCCCTTCATTGAACTTATTCAATGTGAATATATACAAAAAGATAAACATGTAAAAGAATGCAAAATGATGGATTGTTAATGCATGTTTGTTATTTATTCGAGTTTTCATTTTTTATTGTCTTGGGGTTAAGAGGATGAATTTGGTTGAATTTTCTTAAAACATTTTTAACATCACATTTATTTTCTATTTTGTATCATTAATATTTGAGAGTATATTTTACAATGTAATTTTATATTCAAAAATATTAAAGTCTATAGTTAAATCCTAACACTCCGAATATTAAACCGAATAATTGTTGTGGGATTTTTGATATTTTGGCCAAAGCCAAAAGAATAATTTTAAATTGGTTACGATATCCATTTTGTATTTAAAACATGATAAAAATGCAATTTTGTTTTTTTAAAAGATATGCATGAAAAAACTTTAGGATTTGGTCATATGCACAAAAATAAAAACATATTTTTTATGTTTTTAAAATGAAGGAATGTTTTGGATTTTTTTAAAGGTTTTTAAAATTTTGGAGAAAAATCAAATATTTTTAACACGAGATCCATATCTTTTAGTGTAAGTCTATAACCCAATATTAAATGAAATTTTTGAAGAAAACATATTTTTGTGTTTTCTAAAATAAGGGATTTTTTCCGGATTCTAGACAAAAATCATGTATTTTTAATACCTCGTCCATATCTTACAGTGTAAGTCTACAATAAGATATAAGGCAAAAACTATTGAAAAAACATGCGAGGGACCCATAAATAATTTCAAATGATCCCTGAAATTTTTTTAGATTTTTTTTGAAAATTTTAAAGGTCTATTTGGCTATACACACAAATAAAAACAAATTAAAACCAAGGAGAAAAGACTTAGGGTGTGTTTGCCAAACACGCCCTTAGCCTAAAGTCAGAGGCATTAAAAATGCCTTAAGGGTGTGTTTGTCCTAAAAACTCATATAAGACGTTATCTCTTAAGGAAAAATAAGGCGTGCCAAACATACCCTTAAGTTTGGGTTGGGTTGGGCTCAGGCCTAGTCAAACAAGATTTGTTAAGCTGATGGATGGTCTAATGAGCATATTCTCTCTCTCTCTCTCTCTTTTTTTTATAAATATGCTAGACCTAGCTTGGCTATATGGGTTATGTTTAAGTCCAGCCCATGTAAACCTAGTTATCAAATTGATAACCTATGTAGAATGTGAATTGTTTCACATTTTGTATGCTTGTTGTAACACTAGATTAAAAGATAAGGGAGAAGGAAAGTTACCTAGACTAGAAGGGATGTTGCTAGCTGGTGGAGCTTTAGTCGTGGTGTGGTGATCCAAGTTGAGGTCGACGGTGGTGCAGGTGAGCCTGGTGGTTGAGTTGCACTAGAAAAGGTAAAATAGTGTTAACTCATGGTGGTAGTGAGGTAATGGCTGGTGGTGGTGACTATGGTGATGCTACAGATGTTGGTCTAAACGTAAAGGAGCTCAAGGTGGCTCTCAGTAGTTGTTGGTGTGAGGCATGAAGGAACTACTGGAAGTTGAAGGAGAAGTTGCACTGGAAGGGAAAAACAATGGTGGAATTGGTAAAGGGATGTTGTTTGCTTGTTTGGATGGAAAAAAAATGAAAGGGATTGGTAAAGGGTGCTTATAAGGTGAAGATTTTTTAGTTTTCGGTAAGGGTAGTAGGTTGAGAATGCAAGAGGGTTTGTTTGAGGAGGGCGTTTTTTTTTTTTTGCTTCTGTTTTCTAGTGCCGGGGTTTTTTTTAGCTTCTCTTTTTTTTTCCTCCATTTCTGCACAGAATTCATCCCTATTTATAGAGGATGAAAGAAGAGGTTTTAGTTGTTTATTGCAATGGTTGCAGGACTACAAACCGGTAAAGAAAGGGACGGGGATGTAGTACAAAGTCAAAGGGTGAAGATGATGTATCTTTTATCTTGTTTGAAGGAGAGATGAAGCATAATAACCGCCAAAAGTAGGTTCACGAGCAACTTTTCTGATATAAACACAAGGGATGACAAAACAGTGTCAGACGACATGTCATCTGATACTAGTATTTGTTTTATTTTTATTGATCAAAACAACATCGTTTTGATCAAAAACTTGTCGTTATGGTCAAAATAACATCAAAATGCATTGTTTTTTAGTCTTTTGACTTAAATTAGGTCATTAACTTTTTTTTAATTTTAACCCTCAAATATTTAATTTATTCTATTAGGTCCTCAATTGAATTTTGATTCTAAAAATTAATTCAATTTCACCCCTGCCAAGTTTTAAAATGATCCCCTGAGTTTAATGTCGTTTTCATCTTGGTCATTCATTTTGGATATTTTTAATCTCGTCCCTAATTGACCTTTAAACTTTTAATTTTTTAATCTCACCCTTATTTTCAGTTGAATTAGGTCCCTGAATTCACGCACCTTTTGCAAAAAGGTCATTGGTTCTTAATTTCTTTAATTTGGCCGCTAATTAACCTTCAAACTTTGTTTTTATGGCAATTTTGTCCCTAATTTCACCTAAATGAACTTAGAAAAATTAAATTTGATCTTTTAAAAATCTAGTTTTCTTAATTAAGCTCAAATTAGGCTTCCAAACTTATTTTTTCACCAATTATATCCGTAATAAAATTAATTTGACCCATTAAAAGTTTAATTAAGTCCTTGCATAATTAAATCTTTTAATTTGAATAAAATTAATTCTTAAAGTTAATCAAATATTTATTTCGGTCGATGATTAACTCAAATTGGCCTATTACAAGTCTAATTAAGTCTTTAGACTTAATTTTTATGCAAATTCATCAAATAATCATTTAATTTGACCTTGTATCTGCATTGTCTTTCAAACTTGAGTATAAATGGGTTCTTGATTTTTATCCAAAATGTCAGTTTGGTTCCTCCATGTATTTGAAAAAATTCTCAGACTGCTTTTATAAAGTTGCTAGTTTTTTTAAAAAAAATTAAAGAAAAAGATAATTTTAGGGGAAACCCAAAATTGGGTGATGACAGAATCATTGAAAAGTTTGCTGTTAATCCCTAAAATACAAGATTTTGTTGATTTATTTTAATAATGAAAAATTTTGACGATAATCCCTAAAAAAGAAAGATTTCATCAATTTAGGATTCAAACAAGAAATTTCAACAATAATCCCTAAAATAGAAAATTTCATCAATTTAGGATTTTGAATGAGAATTTTTTATGTTAATCCCTAAAATAGAAGACTTGGTTGGTTTAGGATTTTAAAAGTGGCATTGGACCCGTATAGATGGTAAAAATTACGCTTTGACCATGTTCTTTTAAATATATCCAAAATAGACCTTAAGAGCGTCACTTATACTCATTAGGTCTTTGTGGAGTCATGTTGACCTAGTCCAAGTCTACTTGCAATAATAAGGGATAATATGTCATAACACACTAAAATCATCAAAGACAAGTTTACAAATAAAGATGATAAAAAGAACACGATAGTTTTTTTATTCTTAAAATCATATGTTGTCACTTTAAGGTGACCTCGTTGGTAGAAGACTAGTTTACTGTATGCTAGAAAAGTGAATCAAAAGGGTATTGCCAAAGGCACCGTTCAACTTTTTGATTCATGTTCATGCTTAACAAAACAATTTTATTTGAAAAAACAAAAGTCATAATTCATCAAATAACACACAATTATTTTTTTATGTTTATGTTTTTTCTTGTTTAATTTGAAAACGTTGCTACCATATTTTTTAAAAATCAAACTATATATCTATGATGCACATTCATACGCAAAAACATCATCCTAAAAAATTAAAGACAAGAAATCCAATGTCCACTCACAAATCACATTCATGTGCAAAATTATCGACACACACACGCAAAACCATTATAAACAACCAATATTTGTAACCAAAATTAAATAATATGTTAAAAATTAATTTGGGGTTTGCGATTGACCTTTTAGAGTTGTTCAAATTGCCTAGGAATGGCTGAAAATGGCTGGAATAATGGCAACATTGGTGGCGCGTGTAAGCCATGCGCAGGAGAGGGTTGCCATTATTGGCGCATCATTTCATTCATCATATAAGGATGGGAGGAGCGTGGACCAACCCACTAGATGCATGGATTCCGCCTTTTTGTTCATATATTGGTGATGTCACCCATCGCCACCTGTGGAGGGATATCAAAGCCCATCAATGCCAGCTTTTTTTTTCTTTACCAGTTCAGTTTTCCCTCTCTAGTTTTTGAATATGCGATCATTGAGTTACATGATTTATATGATTGTATAGTACTTATAAAAGGGAGAAAATGGTGGTTGTGGTGCCATGTTTAGAGGTCAAATGCGAGAGAAATAGAGTAGAGAAGTTTTGATGGTAGTTTTTCTATCTCCTTAATCTATAATGATACAGGGGTTGTTAGCTTCATTTTATGGAGAACTTTTTTAAGGGGTTTAGATATGAAGAGAATCTGGTATTGTTAGAAATGGGGTTGAATGAGAGATATATAGAGGATATAAGTTATATGTTCAACATCGTAGTAGAAAGGAAGGAGTTGGGATAGATGTTGTTATAGTGGGGGGGCTGTGGTGGCCCTTAACAGCTACCATGAGCTATTATGGCTACTGTGGGTGTGTGAGAATATGGTGGATAAGGTTTGATTTGGTCTTTTGTTTTGTGTGGGAAAAAGATGGGAGAAGATGAAAAATGTCTTTTCTTTTTTCTTTTATTTTTTCTTCCTACTCTCATTTTTCTGCACAAACTTTCCTTTTACCCATGGTGGCTAAGGTTCTTTTGCACACTCGCGCTCCCTTGTCTCTCAAAATCTATTATCTATTTATTGTTAAATTTGGTTTGTCATTTTCTCTCAATTACATGGGGAGCAAGTAACCAAATTTCACTTTGGTCTCTCTTTTTCTTGTTTTGCGTTTCACCATTGATCTTCTTTTTTAATTTAATATCTGATTTCTTTTGTGTTTTTGGATTTTTTTTAAGATATCAAATAAAATAGTAAAAAATTATGAAATTAGTGTATAAATAGCTGAAATACATCAATGAAACTTTTTTTAGCCTTTTTGTTTTGTATATTTGAAGGATATTTTGGAAATAAATTGTAAAATTTTAGGTTATGACACCTTCAATGATGGCATCTTGAGATAATCCTTTAAGCTTCTTTATAGCAAATGTGAGATCACGAGGGGCTTGCATATCATTTCATTAGTCATTTTAGGTTTGAGCAATTTAAGGTTCCTCTAAAGATTTGTCATTCTTCAATGTTTTCTTTTTTATTTGCACATTCATAGCTTATCTTACAAAGCTCATTTTTAAATGATCATCAATAACTCCTTGAGATGCTTTGATTTGATTACTTCAAAAGTAATTAACTTCTAAGAATATGAATTAGCAATATGATTCTCTTTTCTTAATAAATTTCAAGTGATAATAAGTTTCATAGAATATATTGCTCTTATAAAAGAGTTGTAGGTGTTTACATCTTTTAAAATATTTATAATTGAAAAAAATATTTTTTTTTTTTGCAAAATTTGTTTTTTTCAAACATCTTGACAAAATTTTATTTCTTTGAACAATTTTTGAAAGATTAATCGATAGACCCTTAATATTCTCTAATTAATTTTTCAAATCATAACAAGTTGAGCTTGGAGAATACGGCACTTTATTTTCATAATTGAAAGCATCATTCTCAACTTGTAAAACATTAGGTTTAGAAATTTTTATTTTGCAAAATAGTTCTTCATTGCTTTTTAAAAGCTTATTTTCAATTTTGATTTCATCGAATTCTTTTAGCTTTGAAACCATCATTTATTTTTTTCGTTGAAAAATTAATATATTCTAAAAATAAAAAATTAATCTTTCTAAAAGCAACATTTTTGAAATCAAACTTTTAAACTCACCATACAATTCTATAAATGTATTGTGAAGTTTATTATAATAAAAAAGCTCAAGAGAATCATTTATGACCTCATTATCTTAATTCTCTACGCAAATATGAGTTATTTTACCAAATTAATTTCTTTTGCCTTCATTGTTGAAGAAGAGAGCCTCTTCACATCCTTTTTTCATTGTGCCACTTGAAGTTAGTTCTTGAGTTCGAAACTAATATATATGTGGATTCCATTTGATATTTGTCCAAAATTCTTGATTTATCTTTTAGCTCAAATTCTCTTTATGGATAAGACTATACTTTAATCTCTTTTATATTCACATCTTTATCAATTTAGAAGGTGTTTGAGAGTGTGGTAACGATTATTTTTCAAAGAATTTTTTGCTCGAAAGTGCATCAAAATAACATATATATATTTTTTAATTTTTAAAAATTATTTTTGATATCAGCACATCAAAACTATTCAAAAACATAAAAAAAATTTAATTTTAAGCAAAAAGATATTTAAATTTTTAGGAAATATGGTTTCAACCGCGTTTCCAAACGCTACTTTAAATAAGGTCTCCATCACCATTTACTTAAAGAATGAAACTATGTTTAATTTTCATTCCCATTATCACGCTATTATTATTTCCATTTCATTTCTTTGAATAAAATGCCTTCAAACATAGTTATTAAGCTTGACTCGTCTGGGTTGATCCAAGAATTCGGGTTAGGTTTGTTAGTAGATTGACTAGTACATTAATTAACTCGATCCAATCAAAACTTGATTCATCTAGTTGATCTCCAATCACATTTAATCCAGATCTAATCAGGTTAAAAAGATGTCTTCAAATGAAAACAAAAAAATTATTTAGAGTAACATTTGAATATGGACCTATTTTATTAACTAAAAAGATTCTACCATCTTACCAAGACCTAAAAAAATATTCAATTTAGTTTTAATATTACATACATATAGTTCTAAAAGTAGAAATCTAAATTTGTTAAGGTAATCAACCATCTAGATATAACATTAGGCATTAGTCTAGTCAAGTCTTAGATTAGGTTTAACAATTATGTTTATAAAGCGGGAATAATAATTCCATTCATATTCCCATCATTCCATTCCTTGTTAAGAAAGAAAAAATATATTATAAATAATATGGATGATGATGATGATAAAGTATTGCATGTTTTATTTATTTTTAATTTTTTTTAAATTTTTTTCTCTATTAGCACCCAAGCAATTTCGTCTAGGTCACATGGGATGATCACTTTACTAAGAAATTGATTGGTACTCTCGATTTAATCCAATTAAATGCTTAAATGATCTTTTATCAAAATTGGGTGACTAGTTGTTTGGTTCATCAGTAATTTAACAAGACAAAAAGTTAGTTTCAAATATGTCTTTTAATTCAACTATATACACCACGAATGATCTTTTAATTTTTTTAATAACTTTCAATTGGTCCATAAGTGCAAAGCTCTTTTCAAACAAATCTTTTAGTTCAAACTAGACAATTAGTTGTTGATGAGACTCCAAATTATTTTATAATGCAAGAGAAGA
>Ga0325403_1002318_pt1 | contig 16760 bp, 6 predicted proteins | sample PopdelMetagenome_19_FD_205665 | JGI IMG/M metagenome (GOLD analysis project Ga0325403, IMG submission 205665) | Populus deltoides microbial communities from Bellville, Georgia, United States - Xylem-PdKOR-R4 | ecosystem: Host-associated > Plants > Phyllosphere > Stem > Wood/Secondary xylem...
ATGTATGTATGTAGGAGTCTAGAGTTTGACATGTAGAGGATACATGGAAGGAGTGGATTAGATAATGTGGAAGTAGTGGATTAGATAATGTGGAAGTTTATATTTAGAGGTACTGAAGCTGAACACATGGCATCAAGTATTTATGAGTTTAGAGTTTCATGTGTGTAGGATACATGGAAGGAGAGGATTATATAATGCGGAAGTTCCATAATCCAATTGTTAATGTTTTTGGGGCAGGATTCTAATCATGCATTAACCATCTCCAGAATGATCCTGGGTAAATGAGGATGGGTATTAGAGCTTCTGTTGGCAGGCTAATAGATATTGGAGCTAATAACTTGGCTAGGGCAAGAGGTGCAGTATGGAACATGATAATGTGGCAAGTGGTGAGACAACAATTAAAAGGGTGATGACTAATGAGGGTTACAAAACTATTTGGTTTCTTGGAGGATCTCCTAATTGTAGGAATTTGTTGTGGATTTATTGGGAGAGGTTGTGGTTGTGGAAATGAGTGCATGTGAGATGAACAACAGAAGAATGTGGCTCCAAGGTGTGAATGTGCATAGGTCGATACCCAAATTTGGTATAAAAGAACTAAGATTAGGGTGTCTGTTAATATGGCAATGTAAACATGTAGTTACTACTTGTGTAGTTGATAAATGTGGAACATATGCAATCCAGTGGTTATTTTGGGCAAGTGTGTTCCAACAAATGCCAAATGTATCCTCTTCTTTCCAAGAATTCTCTAGGATTTCAGGATCACTCAGAGTCCACCTTACATGCAAAACCCAGGGAGTTGTCTGCCTTTGAAACATTTCTACTTTATTTCAAAATTCAATTAGCTATCAACATAACTCTGATCCAAAGGAAATGTTATTCAGTAATGTAAAATTGCTGAGGAAGAAACAATTTGAGAATCCCTGACAGATGTCTCTCTTCTTTCCATATTTTGATAGACAATTAGGTAGATGATACACAAAATGTTAATAAGGGAAATTTGCTTTTGCTAGAATAGCTCTATCTAGAGTTGCAACCAGTATTTTCAAATTTCATTGGTTGTCATTGTAGAAGTCTGGAATATATACTGTTAAAACTCAATAGCAGAATGATTCAATTAAATTTTTTCTTAAAGATTTATTTCCTTCCACTCTTCAGAATTAGCTTTAGACCCATACACTGATGTTTTTCTGTGCAGGTGTCCTGTCACATTGTTAAACTTGTTTTGAGGAACAATGCTCTAACTACATTACATGGGCTTGAGAATTTGAAGTCACTTGAAGCACTTGATGTATCCTGCAATATAATTTCCAATTTCTCAGAGCTGGAGTTCCTTGCTAGCCTCCCATGTCTACAAAACTTGTGGTTGGAAGGAAATCCTTTGTGTGGTGCCCGATGGTATCGAGCTCAAGTATTCAGCTATTTTGTTCATCCAGATGCTGTAAGTGATGATCCAGGGGATTGTGTTTCTTAATTTAAGATAATGCAAGAAATACAAGAGTATAACCTGTGGATGAGTAGAATGTAATGTGATATTTAAAGGATACTTTTCATAACTCCATCATGAATTGTGTAGTCCTAGTAAACTAACAACTTTTTAATTGTTTCCTGATGCATGGTTGCTTAGGTGAAGTTAGATGACCGGGAAATTAGCACAAGGGAGTTTTGGAAGAGGCAAATCATAATTGCCAGCAGGCAGAAACAACCAGCCAGCTTTGGATTTTATTCTCCTGCAAAAGGAGATGCTCACGGAGTGGGGATTATGAACAGGAAAAGGGTGAGTAATATTGATGTGCATTGAGCCAGCCCTCATATTAGTCAGCCCTTTACATGTTGACAGCATAATATTTGTGGGATGATATATTTAGCCCTCCTTTTCTTCTTGTATTTCTTTCCGCTACAGCATCATGGTAAACTGAATTCCTCCCAGCAACAAGTGTGTATTATGTTTTTTATTTCAGTAAATATCTGCCTTTTGTTTAATAACTCGCAAGTCTTTCAAATATAACACTGTATTTCTCTCTATGAGTCAATTAGATTATTGACATTGACTTGGAGAGGAATGACATCTCCTTATATTACATTTTTCAGGGAAAAGTATCTCGTCTTGCTTCAATTGCAAATAAAGAAGAGAGCATGTATTTTTCTTCTGACCATGAGTCTCCAACTTGTGATTATGAGATTCAAAGCAAAGAGGAGAATGCCATGTCTGATGACGAAGCTGAAATAGTTGATCTAATTAACAGAGTTGAGCTCATGAAAAAGGAGCGTTCTATTCTTTGGTTGCGAGAATTTAAGGAGTGGATGGATCATGAATCAGAGAATATTGTGGATTGCAGTACATATTGTGGGGTTACATTGCATCATGCCAAGGAAAATCATCCAATAAACAAGTCAACACAGAAGGACCACTGTGATAGTTCTAGATATTCCTTGGATGCTCTTCAAGCTTCAGGAGATGAGACCAGTACAAATCTCTTTGAGTCTGATAGTTCATTTGTTGACACTGGTTCATATGGTGGGGTTGCTTTACCAGGTATGGGGAACATGAATCTAGGACAGAAGCATCAAAAGTCTTATTCAAATGAAGGGTGTGATAGCATGTCTATGCAAGGTAAAAGTTCTCACACAGATAGCTCTACTGTCCAAGGAGTCCATACAATACTTGAAAATGGAAGCATATCACTGTTAACCGCTCATTCATCTTCTGCTTATCCTAGGTCTCCTCCTCATTACGAGGAGGACATTTTGCATCGACGCCACAACTTGGTGGAAGAAATTCTGCAGCTACCTGCAGAGTCCTATTCAGTGGCATCATCCGATGGTAATACAAGCTCTAGTGATGATGATTTATATGAACTTGGGCCTTCGTCATATGAAGTTGATAAATCAGAGAATGGAGAGTACTTGAATCCCGGGGCTGGAGGGCACTTATTTTCCAATCTTTTGAAGGATCAAGGACATGGAATTCATCATGTGAGGAAAGAGGAGAATTATCTATTTGATTCACAAACCTCTAATTCACCAAAACTCTTAAATTCAAACTGCAATGATTTTTCCTCTGGTTCCCATGATATTGAAATTGCTAATTTTTCCAACCAAGAGGCTTATTTACTGGAGAAGAAGAAAAACAAAAGGAAATCAAGAAGAAGAGTCATTTCTCTGTTAGAGAATGTGGTTGGCAGGATAGGGAGACCAGAAAAATCAGATGGAAATGAGGATACTTGTGGAGCTGATTTGGTGGAAGAGCAGAGGGAAATAATTGTTCATGGGAGTGGTTTTCATGAAATTATTGATAAAAAACAGCTGTACACAAACTCTATTGCAACCTTGGATGCTGCAAATGTCACTGGATTCTCTGATGATTTTATTGAGAAATATTTTAATGAGAATGTTGCCGATTCCAGAATTAATGAGAGCATTAGGAGTTATATGTGTTGTGATTGTGTACTTGAGCCAGAATCCTTGTGCAGAGAAAGGTAAACATCTTGTAATCGTTAGAAAATGTGGCCTATGGAAGAGCTTACTTTTTTGTTTATTTCCTAAGCACCATAACCATTGCTATTGAATTCTGGAATGGCTATAAAATTTGGGTCAGCATGTTGCTAATTGTCACTATGCTTTTGCATTAGTTTTTCTTCCCTAAAATTGGTATTGATTTTTGTTCATTATCATCAGTGATGCAGTACTGTTTGTCCATTGTTTAGCATCTTACAGATCTGCTGTTGCTTATTTAGCTCTTTCCATAAACTGTATATCATGTTTTCTAGAAGCTCTAGTTAAACAAGATATCAGTGAGTTGTATTCCTTTTCAACTTTCTTTCTTCCAAGGCCTTCCGTGTCTTACCAGCAGGAAAGAAATTTAGATTAGTAATTAATGTGAAATAATAGTTCACTTTTTTTTATCCACAGTTGTATACAGACAGAGGAGGATGATCCTGCCTCAATTTTGCTTAGATTACTAAATATAAAGAATCGAAGTATATTAGATTTTAGATTGTGAAGGGAATTTTTTTTGTGAACCTGTAAACACTCCTTTCAATGAGAATTACAATAATAGGTTAAATCTGAGGATATTCCCTGCTAGCATCTAGTATATATAGGTTTGCATCTTCAAAGGCTGATACTTGATACTAGATTTTCACTTTTTGCATAACCAAGCACTCCCAGGTTTCTGGACTTATAATATGAGATGCAAGCTCATGCTGACCTTAGCATATCTGTCATGTCTTCTTTTTATATCTTATCATGAATATCTAAGTATGTTATTGTAAAAACTCTATTTGTTCTCTTTTTTGCTTTCAGAGAAGTAGTCTTGTTGCTGAGCAGTGAAGACAAGCTGTATGTACTGCTCATTGATGTAGCATTTGATGGATCAGGTTAGTTGTCAAGTCTGTAGGAGACACCTATGCTTCTGAATGTTGATTACATGGAAATTTTCTTATCTTAATTGCTGAATTTTGGAAGTTCACTTAAATGACATATCGCAGGAAGCATTTTAAGTTTGCTGGGTTGGTATAGGGTTGAAGATGTTAGGGAAGTTTTAGTTGGTATAGGACTTCAGGTCGTGAGGTTAGTGTTTTCTTTGGTACTATTGGTAATTTGAAGACTGATCTTTTATAAATCTTGAAAAATGTATTTCACTCCTGTTGGTTAGGGTATACATTGAGAGGGGAGCAACCTACCTATTTCTAACACGGAGCATTGAGAAGTCAAGGCAGTTACTCCATATCTTGCAAGTTTCCAGGGCATGTTCAACAAATAATAAATGTTTGTTAAAAAGGTGATCTATCTTATGCCCCTTTCATACATGGATGGGAAATTTAATGCCAGTGTTTTGGCTTACGCCCATCTAAAATGTTTTTTTTTTAAATTGTTTTTTAATAAGTGCTCTCTATTTGTATGTACTTATCTTCTTTGTTGTAAGACTCGGGTGTTGGGAATTTATATGGCAGTTTGGAGCAGGTTCAGGTCAAGTTGTTTGATCAACAAATATGTAGGGGTTCAAAACTGAGCATATTCCAATATTCTATGGTGCATCTTTGGCACAGGCAGGATGAAGGTATGCATCTCATTGGTTTAAGTTGATGAAGTCTTATTGCATAAAACAGGTAAATGGTCCCTCAGATTGTTGTGATGTACAGTTGGATAAAATGATGCAGAATAGGTAACTGACTTTGGAAGTTTATTCTTATAGCCACATCATCAAAAGCATGATTTATCAAGCCTGCTGCTTTTATTCTGGTTTTTCTGGCTTTCATGCTTATGAAAGATTAAAAACTGACAAAGACCTCAGCTATGCTTGTCTCATACAAATAATTCCTGAGGGCTTCTTGTTTAGTTTGTTAATTTAGGTATTATTAGTATTGGTTTTATCTGAAGAATTAAATGTGAATCTGTATGATGATCAGATTTGTTATGACCACTGAGAAGCCAAAATGTTGTTATGAGGTGTACATAGCTATGTTCTTAGACACATAGTTGATCCCATGCACGATAAAGTTTAATTGCAAATGTAGCTTTATGATTAACACTCTAATCAAAATGCTTGGAATCTCTCTTAATTTGATTGAAATACAAATTTATATCATAATACTTTCCTAATTTGATTGAATAATGTGAAACTTTTCAAACAGTTGTGGATCAAACTATTATTAATTGTTGTGGCATGCTTTCAAGCAGATGCTCTATGACGTGAAAATAACGTGTGGATTTATTATATTTTTGAAATTCTTATTTTCCTTCTTACTTAACCCAACCATTGGCTATTTATACATGATGATTTATGGACAGAGGATTCATGGCTTCCCAGATCACTTTTTGTAAGTGGTGGGCATGTGCTTTTGTGTGTTGAAGATTTTAAGCAGTTCAACAGTCCTTCCATGGATGCATCTTCACCTCCATATTTCTTGTTTGATTCATGTTGCTCCATCAGTGATGTGTCGGAGCTGGTATGTTTCAGTTTGCTTAAGCTTTTATTAGTTCTTTAGTTCATAAAATGGCTTGCTTGTTAGGGCAGCCTATTGATTATTCATCCAAAACGTTCAATAGTCATTTTTTGCTTGATAATTTGCTTGCATCCACCCTTTACTGTGTTGATGAGATAATTATGACTAGCTAAATTAGTCACATACAGTCTGGTTTTCTTTTCCCTCTTCTTTTTCGCTTTTTGGAGTGCGTCTAAGAAACTGCTTTCCTCAAAAGCGGTTGTTTTGTGCTAGACCGGTTCTATTGAATGTGCAAAAGGTTATATATCTGTTAAGATCATAATTCCATTTTCAGGTCATCGAAGCCAAGGAGAGTTGGTTTGTGACCTTAGCCCTTCATAATGCCGCAAAAAGCTTCTGCCTCTCATCCATATCTCAAAAGGATGTCAAAACAACTAGCAATGATAACGCAGCTTCGGTTTCTTTGACATGGAAGCTTAAGTGGTTCTCAAAAGAGAGCCTATTAAATTTTGTGGCTTTGTTAAAGGCAATTCATGCAGCAGGGGCAGCCACAGCACCTTTGCTGGTGACGCATACTTCATGAGCCCCGCCCGCATTCATGTTTTTGCTTGTCATATTCATTTCATTCTTTTTGATTTAGGGTTTTCATTGTCCTTGTCTGGTATATGCATTTAGTATCCTGGACATGGTGAGTCGATAGCGTTCTTATTCTTTCATTTGTATTCTTTATGGTTGATCCTTTTTCTCCTGTACAGATTGTACGGTATAGAACAACTAGGTAAATTGTCATTAGTTCAGTTTTGATTGTCCATGGATTGCCTTTCTTGTATTTTTTTTTTTTTTTCATTTAAGAATGTGCAGAGCTGTTAGATCGATGCATTAGACATTGTGCTCTCTCTGAATAACAGAGATTCTACTCAAAATGCAAACGCCACTGTCTCTCTCTCTGAATAGATAGATAAATATGGGATGCCCTTTGATTTTTCATTTATGAGAGTGCATGTTTACTGCCCCACGCTGCTAGCATTATTGACCTAAAATAAGCATCTTGCTTCAGTCATGCCAACGAGTTTTCAGCTTCGACATGGTAAATGATCTCTGATACGCAAATTCCTTGAAATGGCAATCTTTATTTTCTTGTAAGTGAGTTCACGAAAAAATTTATATAGTTTCTCACTAGTTTGCCGGGATGGATAGTTTTTTTTCCCGGGACAAAAAAAATGAATATGGAAGTTTTTCCAATGTATTTTTTATATATAAAAAGAATCACAACCATAAACTGATAAGTTAATGTATATATTTGATTAAATAAATCAAGAATTGTCTATGTCAATAAATTCAAAATACAAAAGTCATTAACTATAAATAAAGTCATTAACTATAAATAAAGATTAAAATGGAAGAATTAAGAGATAGATATAAATCAAGAATTTTAACTTTGTAACATGGGCAATTTATATGGTTGTGTTTAATAATTTTATTTTTTTGGAATTAATTTTTTATTGAATAAATGATAATAAAAATAAAACATTTAAGAAAGTGATTGAATAAAATTGAAAAAAAGAAAAGAAAGTAGAACTATAAAGAAAGAATGCCTCATATAATAGTAAACTAAGTAAAAATTAAATTGTATTACATTAAACAAAAAATCTGTTAAAATTGAAGGGGGAAAAAGACAATAAAAAAACTAAAACAAATATGATGAAACTAGAGGGAAAAAAAAAAGGACTAGAAAGAAACCAATAGACATACAAAAAAAAGACCTAAGCATGTGGGTCAAGCCTAGATGGTCAAGTGTGCATGAGCTTAAAATGTCTAGGCATGTGGGTCTTTTTGCCTAGGCCCATGCATATAGGTTTACTTCATTTTTTAGAGTTTTAAAAGGGTGGATGATAAGTAAACGACGTATTGTTTCTCTCTTTTCATATTCTAACTTAGAAAACTTAATTTTCAATTTTTTTTCTCAAAAAACCTATAAAATAATTTATAAATCCATTAATAGCGTTAAATAACCTAAAACCAGTTCATACATCCAAAATTAACCTGAAAAAAAAAAACTTCCCGAAGTAGATTGTTGTGGGATATCGAGGGGAAAAAAGGAGCATTGAAACATGATGCAAGAGCGAGCGTTCAAATAAAAACAAAGTTCGAGAAAAAGATGTGGCAGCTAGTTTAAAACATAGTTATTATACTTGGATTGGCCTGACGGTTGATCCGGTGGTTGGATTTGTTTGGATTTATTAAAAGACTGACCAGTGCATTGACTCGACCAAACTCGATTAACCCGGCGGGTCAATCCATGACCTAAGCGAGACCCGATATTTTTTTTTTCAAATGTGGTTTTTCTCCTATACCTCTTTTTTTTCATATTTTTTTAGTTGATTATTAACACTTTTTAAAGCTCACTATATAAATATTAGGAAAGTATTTTATTTTTTCAATGTGAGATTTAAAACCCTTTAGTATATATATATATTCTGTGTTTCCAAGAAAAAAAATTATGTTTTATCAATGTGGGATTTGAAGCCCTTTAGTATATATACTCTATGTTTCCAAGAAAAAAGTTTAGTATATATATTCTGTGTTCCCCAAAAAAAAATTATGTTTTATCAATGTGGAATTTGAAGCCCTTTAGTATATATACTCTATATTCCCAAGAAAAAAGTTAAGTTTTTTCAATGTGGGATAAAAAAAATTTTGGTTTAAATATTTCAACTTAAAAGAATAACATAATGTTTTTTTAATGCGAGATTTAAAACCTTTTAGTATATATATTCTATGTTGAAGAAAAAAGTTATGTTTTTTTTACGTGGAATAAAAAACTTTTTTTGTTTAAATACTTCAACTTAAAAGCATAGCATAATATCTTTTCAATGTGAAATAAATTTTTTTTAAAATATTCTTTTAAACTTTATTATTTACAACATGTATAATATATATTCATATTAATTTTTTTTTAATTTTTTTATATAAAATATTAAAATTTTAAATATTTTTTTAAAAAATTTTTAGGTTGACCTATAAAATTTGATATCAGACTTCTTAATCAGGTCAATTCCAGACTGGATTTGATAACGATGATTTAAAAAAGAAGATGTGATAGAAGCCTACGTGGAAATAGACTCAGGTTCAGGTGGAGCTCACAAGAAGGGTCAATTTTAAAAATCCTTCAATAGAATGCCATGGACATCAACATGCACTCAGCCCTATGTTCATTGTTCGTTATCCATTTTTCATGCTTTTGTTTTAACGGCACTTATTATTACGGTTGTAACTTGTATATGGTTAGGATCACGGTTTTGATAAATTAAGATGTAATATCTAGGTTTTTTTTATTATATTTATTTTTTTATTTAAAAAATAAACAATATGATTTTTATTATCAATAATCTATTTTTTTATTTACCTTAAATTTTTTTAAAAAATGCAATTTCATCTCTTTTTTTTATCATTTAACTTTAAAAAACATGCTTAATTGAAGTCATGTTCATTACTAGGGTTATAGATTTCGTTGATTAATTCAGGTTGATCGATGTAATATGATATATTTTTTAGATTTTATCTCTAATTCTTTTATAACTCTTTAATTTAGTTTTATATTTAGATTAATTAAAACCCAATTAAGGCTCAACTAGGAAGAAAATAAGAGGAAAAAAAAAGAGACAAATTATTTAACTAGGTTAACTCATCATGGTTTTGTTCATTATCTTAGTTGTAAATTTCATGTGTTAACTCAAATAAACATAACCTGTCATCTTTTTATTTCACTTCATTAATTTTTTTTTATTTAATTCCTTGATAATTTGTTGGTTCACATTTAAATTAGGGTTAGATAAAGGGTAAAACATTGGCGACATAAGGTGACTAGTTTACTCTTGACCTACTAAGAAACCGTTTGGGAACGCGGTGCAAACCGTATTTTAAAAAAAATTATTTTTTTAAATTATTTTTTGCTAAAATTTAATATGACTTGTATGTTTTTGGATTGTTTTAATGTGCTGATATCAAAAATAATTTTAAAAAAATAAAAAAAATCATTGACATGCATTTTAGCATAAAAAGTTATTTGAAAAGCAACCACTATCACATTGCCAAGCATGTTGTAAGTTGAGCCAGCCACACTAGGATTTTTTTTTTTATTATTATTATTAACAAGGATGGTGATCGATTCATTTAGTGTGATACATTAATTGAGTTTTTAACCATTATTTCATATATTTCATCACATGCAAATAAAAATAACAATGTTTATATTTTTTAATATAATTATTAATTTTTTTATCTCACTTGCAGCGAAGCGCAAACCAGAACTAGCTATCTACTATTTTCCTTTCTTCCTGTCAAAATTGGATTTATGAACTGTTACCCCTCTAACAGGCTTGCTTGGTAAGGCTCTTAATCAGGACTGACATTGTTAATCATTTTTTTTTCAGTAATAACAAAGATCATGATTTAAAAACAAATCCAAGACGCTGAGCGGATTTTTCTGTTCGCCCGCCATAGAAAAAAAAAAAAAAAAGACAGACAAAACTAACGAGAATTCAAGGTCCCTGAGTTAGGAAATGGAAAAAAAAAAGTTGGTATTATTTTTGGGTAAAAAATACAAGTTAAATAATATTTTTTATTTTTATTTTTCTCCCCACCTAGTTTATTCCAATTTAATTAATTTTCTGGACGAGATGACTGATTTTCCCAAAGCAATTTTTTCCCTTTTAATTTTGAGTAAATTTCATATGTTCTGGACAAATCTCGTCGGCAGAAATTAATATTAAGAATTTGGTCATTGGTACTTTAAGAACATTTGGATATCTTATCAATGTAATTGAGCCCTAATAAATTTGTCAAAACAAAAATGAAAAAAAAAAAAAACCTTCAGTGAAAACTGATGGGCAGGAAATAAATAAATGAACCAAATATTTGTTTCTTACTTGATTATAAAAGAAAAAAGATCATTATTACTTAACAGGAATTCTACATTTTATTTATTTCTTCATCAACTCCATTTTTCTGATGAATCATTAACTTCAAATATTAAGTATGCAATTTCTGCTTTCCCTTTATCATGTATTCAAATCACTTTTGAGATGGAATCACCAAAGTTTTCCAACATAGAAATAAGATACAGGAAATGACTGATCTATTAAGATTTCTTACGCCAATGGCTGGGATTCCTTCACCACCCAATGTTGCACCATATCAGCTGTTAAACCAGAATGGATATTCATGCACATTTAGTTAAAATAAAAGGGAAAAACAATCAGAATGCAGTTTGCACCAAAATTTTCAGACATTTTCTTCTCCGATCGGCAGTTCCAAAATCCAAGTAAAATCTCTCACAGTAAAGACTAGCTATCTTCGGCTCTTTTTTGGCCTTAGTCTCTTAAAGGCCATGAATGTTACAGCAGCAGATAGAGAATACCTGCACACACAAAAAAGGAGGAAAAAAGAGGAGAGAGAGTGAGTTCCAAAATCTGTTGATGCACTGAAAATTGCTCCATGAGAGACTAAAAAGTTCATGCTACACTAATAGGCATGGTCACTTATAATCTCCCCTCCTGCAGTCTCTTCCACCTTCAAGCAAATTAGGTTTAATACCAGTATTTGGTATGCTCACCTAGATACTCTGACAAGCTAAATTTCTTTTATGACAATAGCATGTCATAGTTTTAGCATGTTTCCTATGAAGCAACTTAAGCGCATATTAGACTTCAAAAGTTTTAAAGCACACTACACAGTCACAGACCAACAACAACTTTTTTGAAAATGATCTAATTAGGGAAATATTAGGAAATTTCTGTGTTTTAATCCAACGTTTTTCTCTATTTAAGATGCTGGGAGGTGGAGGATCAGGACCTAGCACTGCCATGCCTCAACGGCTGCCCCATCTAAACCTTTGGGCCTTCTGAGCAGAATGAAAACTTCATATAAGGGAACAAATTTATACCCGATAATAACATAAAATATCAAAGCAGACAGACTTCAAGTACACAGAAATAGCTCGAGAGATCATACCAGGTCAGTGTATAATTGAGATGGTCCTGTGGCATGACTGAACTTCGAATCAAGGCATTAACATCCTTGGGTACAGGGTAAGGACAGCCTGAATTAAAGTTTTCATTAATGTCTTCCACATATATGGTATTCTCAGGAAGCCCACAAACACGGGCAATTGCGGGAACATCAACATAGAACCACTGGAAGGAGCTTGGATCATTTGCAGGAACAAAAATGCTGGGTTTTTCACTACCACGAACGACTCCAACAACTTCTACAGGGGCAATGGAAGGGATTTTTTCCTGTATATGCAATAAGTTAAGATTGTATCTTTGGTGGGTCTCAATACCCAAAGACAAACAGAAGTACAGGAGACACCTCAATTGTTTTTGGCTTTCTGGACCAAAATCTCCACCAAGAGCTTTTCTCACTCCCTTGGGCAGATGCCATTGCTATATCTGAAAGTTGTTCATCATCTTGTGAAACTTCCAAAGGATTGTCTTTCCAGCTACGGGGTACCCATCCTCTATTGACAAGAATCGGTGACTGCACACTGTAGGAAAATTACATCGGTTAGCTTAAAGAGAAACAGACATCCACTTATGAGTTCATATATGTAGAAACACAAATAACGTCCACTTATGAGTTCATAAATATAGAAACACAAATAACATTGAGGAAATGCATAGTGCGATTATGCAAAAGTCATATCCAGGAATACTGCACGGGAAAGAATACATTCTTGAAATGTGCTCTCTCTCTATATACATATATACACATGTTTTCAGAAGCCTACTCCAATATTCATGTTGTCAATGAATGCTTGATGTCAAATAACCACAGGAATAGTGTACAATCTAACCAAACATAACTTCAAGGTTAATTTGGCACTATCTTAAAGTTGGGAAGACGTCAAACAGTCAGAATATCCCTTGAAAAAGGTTTCTTGATTAGAGATAGTAATACGTTCTTTGAAATGCAAAGGGAGATCAAAAAATTTGAATATGGCTGTAAACCACCAATAGCAAAGAGAGTGTCACATATAAATAAACTATAGTAGATTAAACTATTTACCATCATTCAACAATTTTTAATGCCAAGCTAAATCAGTGACACTAGCCCTCAGAACTTTTAGTAAGTTGTGCTCAAATATTATTCATTTCAAAAGGAATCAATTGCTTCACAAATTTCTAGTCTTACCTTCTGCTGTGCTTAACAGAATAATCACTACTGTACCAATCATTTTTTTTTCCTTTCCCATAGATGAGGTACCGAATTGATCTACTATGTTGTGTATGATATTATTGTTATTTTATACTGTTAACATTGTCAAACTATATGAATCAAAGTTTTGTTATGATCAATGTTCAGAGTTCAGATTGCCTTGTGAAACAACACGATAAAGACAGTAACACTACAACACTATACACAACTTTCCTTCAGAGTTCAGATTTCAGAGCCTTCAAGGATAAGATAATATAGTAATTACTTTCTACAACAAATTTCCACAATCAGTTGCTTTATTACCCCAAATGAAATTAAAACATGACTCTGTTTAAGGTGTTACTTAAAAGAAAAAAGCCAATCAAGATATCAGGTAAATAGTTGATTGCATTTCTGTTGCTAACAATAAAACTAACAATGCGGGAGATTAAGAGAAAATAATTTCACTCCATTGAGTCAAAAAGAGAGAGAACACCATTAACTTCCAAGAGAAGGTAATAAGGTAGAGAGTCAGGCAATCAAGCAAATGTAAATATTACAAGAAGAAAGAGAGAAAATATTGGCTTGATAAATGAAAGCAACGATTTCAAATGCATAGATCTTTCACCATCAGTTCATATTCTACTTAACTTTGGAAAGCATCCATATTGGTTAATACCCATAACAATCTTGGCGATCCAAGAAACTTGAGAGCCTAGATGTCAATACTTGTAATGTCTATGGTTGATATTTCAAGAAAAACTCAGAGAATAAATTAGGACATTTCAATGAGTTGTAGTATACCTTACACGTTACAGCTTGGTGAATTACCATGGAAAAAACAGGAATATGACATATACAGATAAAAAGCAGGTGCAAATTTGGCAATCTAGTTGGCCTCACAGAGAGACATGGCAAGCTGCCTATATTTTTGTCATTACTAAAATTATGCTTACCACTCAGGGTTTTTGGAGACTGGCATAAGTGGTGTAATTATATAGTAGCCATTTTCAGTGATTCCAGAAATATTTCTAGAACGTGGCCCCACATAGATTGACATTTTATCATAAAAAACTCCTTTGCATGCCACTCTTCTGAACTCTAAATCATCCAGCTGTTCACTAGATGGAGATATATCATTGAACTTCATCGGTTCCATTGCCAATCTCCCCTCTCTATATTCCAGCATTTTGATCTATAGGGACAGAAAATGACAAACATATTAGTTAAGCAAGCAAGACTGCAAACAGCCTTTATGATTAAATTTAGCAAAGTGGCATTATCTATATGTGGAAAGGGATAAAACTTGTACTCTCTACAGTTTGCTGTGTTACAAGAAAAGGCTTAAAGTTACATATAACATTTACATCCAGTTTGTTTGTCAGAAAGTGTCCCCCTGGAAAATACTTTCCCAACTTCCTAATTTTTGGCTGCATTTTTTAAAACTGTTTAATGTAATTTACTTTCCAGTTAAAAAAACCTAAGCTTTAGAGGGAGGAAAGTGTTTTCAATGGAACACCTCCCATGAAGGACCGAAGAACTGATGTGGCACACTACTTCATTATCCTTGTATGAAAAAACATTAACATATTCATAAAAATATTTTAAAATGTATCATATTATTGGAAAATAATAATTTATATATATATATATATAGAGAGAGAGAGAGAGAGAGAGAATGCATCATAATAAAATACCATAGAAAAGAAAGTCATTATCAATGTGCATCGAAATTTTTTGATAGTACCATCTAAAAAAGGGTAATAGCTCAAAATTCTTTTTTTCTAATTTATTTTCTATAACACAAGCAAACACCGAAACATGGTTTCCGGCTCATTTCATGATACATCCAAACATTGAAAAGTGATCCATTTTCTTGGAAATCATTTTCCATAGAATTCACTTTCCATCAAACAAACAAGGTATTAAATGCATTTGCTTCCTACAATAGCTTTCAGCCACCTTATATCAGAGAAAGAGAATAGAATTAATATTAAATATTAGAACTCTCAAGCTAATATCATGATAAGAACAAAAAATGCAATGCTCAATGCTGTACTCAAGCTCACAAAATATTCACTAATCTATCTCTTTGCCATCAATTTCACAATCCCTTAGCTTCCATCCTAGTTTGTGAACCTGCAACCATTATGCTTTATCACAGCCAATATCCTAAGCCTTTATGCAAGGAAGGTTGCCATTGTTCTCATACTTGTTTCCACTTCAGTATTTATTCTAATCCAAGAGAGAGATCGCATAGCCATGGGCGGGTCTTAATTTTGCTAGTAAGCAATAAAACAGCTTCTGAACTCAACCTTCCTGGAGAAACCAAATTGATCCTTGGAGAGACTAACATTGGTTACACTTAAGATAATTTCTTCCACAAGTATTTCACAATATACATATTGGACCATCTTGATGCTAAAACAATGAAATATAAGTAACAATAAATTCACCAAACCACTGTCAGGGTGTTGATATTCGAAGGCATGCATTACTAATACAATTTGTTGCTACCTAAATACACCCACTTAAACTTAAAACCAACACTTGACAAACAGTATAATATTCAAAAACGAATTTCAATAGAATCAAGAGCCTACCAAAAACAAGTTAAGGAAAACATTAAAGCAATAACTAAACAAACAGACAGATATTGAGAATTGATTAAAGAACCCAAATTAAAAAGGCAAGATACAAGAAATGAAGGAGAAAAACAGAACCTTGTCCTGCCTTCTAAGAACCTGCCAAGTTCCAAGGCCAAAAGTGATAGCTCCAGGTAAAAAGAGTAACCATTTTGACAATCTTGAACCACTCTCTTTTTCTGAAAATAAAAGGAACCATTTGGAACTCCCATAACTAATCCTTGAATTTCTTGATCAACCCAGAAAGAGAGGAGGAAAGTGGAAAACCACAAAATATATCTACAATGCGCATACCTGGAGGCTGTGCAGAGATGGTGGCAGCAGAAGCGGAGCTACAAAAGGGAGATGATGAAGATGAAGACGGGATCCAATATTTCGGAAGCGAGTCGAGGGACCCGCCACTTCTAAGCTGAAGAGTGTTACGGAAATTCCTTGTTAGAGTTCTGGACATGGAAGCCATATCGAGGAGTCTTGCATTTGATTGATTGTTGCTTTCGACAAATCCGTGTCTCTAGCAGTGAGGGCTTACGGGGTTTTGACCGGAAGGAGAGATGGAAGTGGACTACTTCTGAGGCCTAAAAGGCCCATCGGGCCTTATATTGAAGCCCAATAAATACAAAAAAAAAAAAACTAGGGTTTTACTCTACACCCCTCATCTCCTATATAAGCAAAGCCCTTCTCCTTCCACCTCACAGTGGCTCTTAAACTTTCTGCTCCGCTGCAGAACATGGCTGGCGACGGTCTCTCTCTGTGCTTAGCAGTGTGATTATGCAGGTGGTATTATATTTACCGGATCCTTTTGTTTTGTTTAAAGAAAAAGGCAACGCGTCACTGATGTGCTAATTTAGATAGCGCAATCGGTCCTTTTAGTTGCCCATATTTATTTTCTTATAGCGAGTTATCATGCTTGCAGTTGCCGTCTTCACCATACGGTCTTTTGCATTCAGATGCTCGTACATGCTCTTTTCCTTCT
>Ga0325403_1002320_pt1 | contig 16757 bp, 7 predicted proteins | sample PopdelMetagenome_19_FD_205665 | JGI IMG/M metagenome (GOLD analysis project Ga0325403, IMG submission 205665) | Populus deltoides microbial communities from Bellville, Georgia, United States - Xylem-PdKOR-R4 | ecosystem: Host-associated > Plants > Phyllosphere > Stem > Wood/Secondary xylem...
ATCTGTCTGCAAAAATGAACGTTGCTTTTGTTTTTGTGCCTCTCTTTTACTTCAGGGAGGATAATCGATCATCAACCTTTTACAGTGGTTCCAAGCTTTAACATGCTATAGAGTAACCACTCCACTCTGTGTTAATAGATTAAAAGCGCACGTACGTATCTGACACAGATGTTTGCCGATATACTATTAATCTTGTTTAATTTAAGTGTGTGTGTGTGTGTGTATATATATATATATATCCTATCAAGCATTTCTTGGCCACGAAGTTTAGGGAGGAAAAAACCCCGTGGTTTCAGATTTTGGGAAATAAATCATTATAAGAGTTTTAGATTTGATGATGTGCCAAAAAAATTCAAGGAGTTTGATAAAAAAAAGTTTATGTATTAGATAATCAGTTAATATTTTGATTATAAAACCATAATTTATTTATTTTTGTCAAAGTAGTTGTTGGTTGGTGCTTAATATTTTTTATGAGTTTGGAAACTCTCCAATACTTAAATAAATATCTATTTGAGAAAAAATACATTGATATTTTAGAAATAGACTCTAAAAATAAAATGTGCCACGGAGAGTGGAGATTAAAAACCTCTTCTTCTAAGGATTCAATGGGTCTTTATAACCCATCTTTATATTTTTCTTGATCGCATTCAAACCTTTTCTGTGTCAAAAAGAAAAATATCTCTAACTTAATCAGAGGAAAATACTTAATCATAGGAAAATATCTAACTTAATCAGAGGGAAAATATCTTTATATGCATATGGGTTTAATGCTCAGTTGAGCCTTGGGGTGTTGGATCTAGCAAATCATCAAACCTATACATGTGTGGGCTCAACGTTTAGCTGAGCCCAAAGATGTTGGGTTATCACTCGGTCTTTAGTTCCTCTAAATGAGAATCCAAATAATAAAAATAAAAACAAAACATATTGATCCATCAGTAGCCCTCCAAATCTTTGCGTATTTATTATGCAAAGATTTTGAAAAAGAGTACCAGTAGTAAGCGAGAGCTTTTTTTACCTTCTTCATAAGATTTTTCTGTCCAACAAAGAAATCTTGGGATTTCTTATGGGTAGGTGGCCTATCTTTAATTGAAGGAGGTGTCTCTTAGGAAGCAAAATGGTAGCTTGAATTTAATGCATTAATTGAGTGGATTTATGAAGATTTAAATGGCATGAAAAGCCATTCATCCAACAGTAAGGGTTGAAAGATGTTTACTTTAAAACCCTAGTCGTTCCTGCCTCAATCTTTTCTTATACATTATGTAATTTTTGAAAAAATCATTTTATTTGAAGATCCTAAACTATTTTAGTTCTAATACAAGTAGACAAACTTATTTCTAAGTATTTTCCACCACCAGCATCTTTCCTTTTCTATTTTAAACCAAAAAATAAACCCAAAGAAAGTCAGTTTTATCTCTAAAAAAAGAGGTGTTGATGCCCCTAAAGAGGAGTTCAGGTTTTAACCCGAAGCTAGAAAAAGTGGCAGAGGGCATGGGTCCATCAGACTAGGCCACATGACTAGGGGTTGACACCCTAGTGTCCATATCTGGTAGGGGAGAGAGTATCTCTCATCGCAAAAGTCCTTCTATTGTCATTAAGGAATTATAATAGAGATGAAGGCTACCTCAAACCCCTAAGGACGCTGTTCCTAGCACTCTAGAAACAGAGGATATAGAATTTGTTTCTCGCCTTCAACCAAGAGAGTACACAACTCAAATGCTTGACTAGGCTGAGCGTATCAGCCAAGAGACCTTCATCTCTTATTGTGGTTGGAGGCAAGGCTGAAAAAGTGATGGAGGATTACCCCATCATTGTCGATGAGCTCTCTATTCACGAGGGCTCTATTCATAAGGAAACAACATTAGAAGTCAGAAGTCCCGTAGAAAATGAAGTTGAGGGAAGTCGTACTCCCCTAGCTAGGGGTTAAGTAGATTTAACTCCCTCTGAAGTGATTGTGGGTGCTGCCACTCGTTTTAAGAGGAGTAGGGTCTCTACCTCTATGGAACCCAGTGTTCCAATCTCGATTGTAGAGGTTTCTTTGGTGGCATTTCCTCTACCTTAACTTCCAGTTTTATTGGTAGAAGCTGCCTTCCACTTGGGTTGAGAAAACTGAATTCGAGGATGTTTTCACCAACCTTGTTCTTGGTCAATCTCCCTTCAATCTCTTTTTTTTGATTGAAAATAAGAGGCAATTTATGGAGGCTTCTGTTGGCAGAAGGTTAGGCATTGGAGAGGCTCTCCTTGAGGTGGTGAGACTAGTGAAGAGGATTCTCAATATCCTTTCAAACATCTTAATGATGTCTGATGAGAGCTATAACCATTATTTGGCTTTAACTGATCAAATGATGTTTAATGTAAAGAACCTTCTTGTTTACCTTTTGTTTAATTTTATGACTATTATTCCTAACACTTGTTTTTTAGTAGATTTTTATAATGTGTACCCATTTCAAAAGACATTTAATGGCCGAGAGGAATCATGTAAGGGAGGTCATTGCCATAAACAGGGCAAACTAAGCTACCTTGAAGTGGCTAAAAAAGGAAAATATTTGTATAGAAGCCGAACTGAAAAGCCTCGATGTGACTTATTCAATGTTGAAGGAACAAATACAAGGCGTTATTCTTTAGTTGGGCTCTAATGGCAAACAACTTGAGGTGGTGAGACTAGTGAAAAGGATTCTCACCATCCCTTCGAACATCTTAATAATGTCTGATGAGAGCTATAATCATCATTTGGCTTTAACTGATCAAATGACGTTTAATGTAAAGAACCTTCTCGTTTAATTGATCAACAATTGTTTTTTAACAAATTTTCATGATGTGCACCCATTCCAAAAGGCATTTAATGGCCGAGAAGAATCATGTAAGGGAGGTTATTGCCATAAACAGAGGAAACCAAGCTACCTTTGAGTGGTTAAAAGAGGAAAATGTTGGTATAGAGGCCAAGCTAAAAAGCCTCGATGTGGCTTATTCAATGTTAAAGGAACAAATACAAGGCATTATTCTTTAGTTGGGCTCCAATGACAAACAACTTTAGGCCATTTATAACCAAGTAGATTATTTAAAGTAGGAGATCATTGAGGAAAAGACCATCCAAGATGGCATGAGGGCTGAGCTTTTTGCTACCAGGGAATAAGTTTGGAGTTTTCGAGCTCAGCTGAAGGCTTTGAGGAACTCTCCTAATGAGTTTAGGAATTGTTTAGGGGGTTTACAACTTTGACCAAGATAATTAAGGACAAGATATTTCTTACGATATTCAATCTGTATTTTTTCAATCAATTAAGAGGAATGCATGTGGACTTTAGTGTCACCTTTCATTCAGTTCTGGTGCCTGACTTTGTGGATGTGTTCTTAGTAAAGGTTGCTACTGCCTAATATGAGGAATATCTAACTGAGGAGCTCGAGCTAGATATTTAAGCCTCATTTCTCCCTCTCCCTTTATTAATGTACATACCCCTAGTTTTGTGGGGTTTATCCATGTAACTTTTTTATATTATAAAATTTTGATTCTTATTCATTCCTCTATTTACTCGTGTATATGGATCTCACGCTTATAGTAAACATTCCATATAAGGTTTAAGAACCTTAGAAAAAGCTTTGAAATTTTGTATGGTTTCAATACTCATATTAAAAATTTCATGCAGGGTCCAAAACCCCTTAGGAAATTGTTAAAATTTTGTATAGGTCTAATGCTCATACTTAGGAAAACATTTATCAAATTTGAACTTTGAACTATCTAACCTTAATCAAGATTTAGAAAGGATCTATCCCCTATCTAAAACCAAGAGGAAATCTTAGTTTTAGGTATATTCCTATCAATCCAGATGAACCTGTAGTGGATTGTTGAAAAGTCGTTAGGTAGGAGGTGGGGATTGGTGTTGTTGTCTTTAGATAAAACATTGTTGTTAAGGTAGTTTACCTCATCCTTGGAGAAATATGTTATCGCACTAAGATGATCATGTCAATCCTTTTCAAGGTAACTTGTGCAATCGCACTAAGAAAATTGAGTTGATGCCTTTCAAATTAAATTATGCAATCGCACTAGGGAGACTAAATTGATCTCTTCTAAGGTAAATTATGCAATCACACTACAAAGACTGAGTCCATCCCATCCTTGAAAGGTTGAGAGGTCATTGTCCTATAGAGATGTCGTGTCAGTCCCATCATTTGAGAGTTGTGAAATCACACTAGGGAGGTTTCAGATCCATCTCTTCCAAGGTAAATTGTGTAATCGCGCTAGGGAGACTGAGTTTATCATATCCTTATAAGGTTGTGAGGTCATTGCCTTAGAGAGATGTCATGTCAATCTCATTCTTGTAGAGTTGTGTAATTGCATCATGAAGGCTTTAAATAAATCTCTTCCAAGGTAAACTATGTAATCACACTACGAAGACTAAGTTGATCCCTTCCAAGGTAAATTGTGCAATCGCACTAGGGAGACTGAGTCCATCCCATATTTGAAAGGTTGTGAGGTTGTTGCTCTAGAGAGATGTCGTGTTAATCTCATTCTTGAAGAGTTGTGCAATCACACTAAAAAGGCTTTAGATCCATTCATTCCAAGGAAATTGCATAATCACACTAAGAAGATTGAATCCATCCCATCATTGGAAGGTTGTGAGGTCACTGCCCTGAATATCAGTTAAAGAAAAGAAAACATCATTACTGTGAATAATTTAATTCATACATAAGAAACTTATATTCCTAGTCGTTAACCATTATACATTTTATTGCCCTTTGAGGCATAATTGTCTTGATGACATTTCTATTGAGATTATAGTATCGACTCTAAAAAAGGAGATAATAAAGTTTCTCCAATAGATGTGTTCTAAATGGTTGACAAATAGACTTTATATATTTTATTGTTTGAACAACATTCCATTTGTACTCGTTGAAAGATTTATAAAATCTCGAGGTTCTAACTGCATTCATGAAGTTGGTGAATGTCTAGCCCAAATTTGGTCATCTTATTAAGCACATGGGCAAGTAGAAAAATCATATTGATTTAAGGCGATTAAATTGCTCTATAGCCTTTCCTTTTTATTGTTGTATAGCCTACAACTATAGAAAGACCTATGACATGTCCCATTCCATGAATGTTTTGATTATTTATTTTTTATGGTGATTGGGGACATTGCTAAACCAATTATGGAATAACTATTGATGACTTTTTGACCAGTTTCTTATAAACTATATCATTGATGATGTCTTAAAAAATAAAAGTAAATTGAGAACAAGACCTATGTGTTGGATAATCGATTAATCTCTTAGTTCTAACAATCTGACTCATTCTCCCTTGCCAAAACAACTGGTGGTTAGTGTTTGACACCTACAGAAGGTCCCTTTTAGTGAGTTTAGGGACTCTTCGATGCTTAAGTAAGTATATATCTGAGAAAAAATGCTTTGAAATTTTAGAAAAAAAACCCTAAAAATAAAATGTGCCATGAAGAGTGGAGATTAAGAACCTTTTCTTCTAAGGATCTAATGGGTCTTTATAGTTCATCCTTACTTTTTTTAAAATTGCATTCCAACCTCCTTTATGTTAAAGGGAAAAATATCTTCAACTTAATTAGAGGAAAATATCTCCGACTTAATCAGAGGGAAATATTTAAATATCTTTGAATTAATCAAAGGAGAAATATATTTATATGCGTGTGAGCTCAGTGCTTAGTTGAACCTAGAGGTGTTGAGTAGCAAAACGTCAGACCCATACATGTTTAGGTTGAATATATGGCTAAGCCTAGGAGACAGGTAGATCCTCAGACCTATACATGTTTGGGCTTAGTGCTAAGTTGAGCCTATAGATACTAAGTCTGATAGATCACTAAGATTATACATGCTAACATGAACTCACGAAATAAATTGGTTAAAATTGACATAAAGGCTCTAAGATGAACTTTTAAAATTTGTTTATTGAAAATGATGAACTAGACAATGAAATGAATGAAAGCAAATAATAGAACTTGTATCCATAAATGTTAGGGATGTAAAATAACATGAGAAAACCCAGATTTCACCAAAAAAAAATGATTTATTAGTATGGAAGGGGAATATAAAATCAACATGGATTTAGATCATGAATTAAGATTAATTATGATGATATTATAGGGGTGATTAAGTTAAGTCACGAATATGGATTGAATATGATATCATCATGTATATAGTTAAGTTAAAATTATAAGTGATAATTGTAACAAGGTGAGTTAAGAAATAGGATTGAGAATGAAGAAGTTATTATGAATGTGACTGCCATAATTCATTGTGTATAAGGAAGAAAATGAGAGAGTTCATAAATTGTTGAGAAGAATATATCATATTGAAAATTTAACATAGATTTGATATACCCATAGATTAGAATAAAGATGTTATATCTTTCGTATACCTTTATCAAATATCAGTGGCTATGTTGATACACACTTTTGTTATAATTATTTTATGATTTCTTGTGTTTCCAGGTATCTTCCCGAAAAGGGTTCTAGTTCTAAACAAAGTGATATTGAGCTACTTAGTTTTTCATGATAGAGAAGTCCTAGTAAAATCTAAAAATATTTTAAAATCAAAATATTGTTTGTAATAAGAATAAGTCCTATAACATTGGAAGAAAATGTATACCAAGACCTTACAAATAAAGAGAAGTGCCTTCTATGTTTAATTATCATTGTGATGTATATTTTGTAACATGTGCAAGGGATGGTAGTGTTCACATGGACTTAAAAAAAAAATTATCATAAATTTCATGTACAAGACAATTAGAAAGATAAAAATTACACCAAAAGTTCAAGGTGTTACAATACTCATCTCGATCAAGATGATACATCCTCTGCTCATGCCATTGAAACAGGTTCTCAAAACTAACAATGAATTTGTAATCACTCTTCTCATGATCCTTCAATATCATATTCTTATCTCTTTTAATAACAAAGATATTTCTTTAATATGCCTCTCAATGTTTATTATCTCCAGTCGATGAGTTAGTTTTGAAATTTATCTTTATATATCTTCTATTAGCATCTCCTTGACATTCCTCTTCTAAATGAGAACCTCTCTGTCCTCTCTTATCTAAACACATTATGCTCAATGATCTTTTTTAGTCATGATTATTTAGTAGAACACAACAAACAAGATAACCTGGGATTGCAACATTAAACAAGCAGTAAGGGATCATTAAATTTCGATACCAACTAATGCATATGAAAGCAACACAAGAAAGACAACAAGTAAAAAAAAATACAAAATCACACCGAATAAGTATCACACAAAAATTCTAATTCAAAACTTTATTATTACATTTTTTTTGTTCATGTTGTCCGACTATCTAAGAGATTTACAACTCCTTATATAAACCTAAGAACTTACCTAAACCAACAAAGAAACAAAAAAAATAAAGAAAAAGTAATAAAATTCATAATAAAAACTAGTGAAAGCATTCTAAATAAAGACAAAAAAAGTAATAAAAGAGTTCTAATTCAAATAGAAAAAATAATCATAAACTAATTAGGAAAATATAGCAAATCTCGAACAATAATATTTAGGGATTATTCGAAGACCTTTCCAATCTTTGATTATTATGAGATTTTAACCTTATAGTAAACAAGATCTCTAGAATCTCTGAGAAAAAAATTCATCTATATCTAATGGTTAAATTGAAAATTATGTTCAATAACGTAAAACTGCATGTTAGAGAAAAATCCCCTATATCATTTTTTTCTCTACCATCGAAATCCAACCAATTTTTCTCTTTTTTTTAAATGAGATACTAAAAAATTTAAAAAATAAAAATTTGGACTAAAATTGAATTTGTACAAAACTGGAGGACTGAAAAATTATAATTTGAAAAGTAAACTACAACTAAAAATTAGAAATTAAAAAGAATTACAAAACTTTCATCCACGATATCTATAGTAAAACTGATTAAGTGAAACACGATTTCCTTATATTTTGTATAATGTTGTGATTATTAAAAATGAAGTTTAGTGATATTTGTTTTTATTAATGTGGGTGTTCAGGCCAGTTTGCGCGTACCTCGATTAATCTCACAGGTCTTGAAGTTAACAACTATATAATTTTCTAATGGTTCTGAGATTTATAAAATTCAAACTGGTAATTATTAAAGAGAAAACTCAAGACCTGACTAGTTAAACTATACTATTTAAAAATAAAATTTAATGATATTTGAGCTTGGTGGTATTAGGCGTTTAATATCCACGGGAGTCAGGAGCAAAGGCTAGGTGTGGGCAGTTGGGAACTTGCGCACATTGTCCTCAACATTTGTGCTGCAGAACATGTTTTATTACCATGGAATAAAACAATAAAAAAAAGAAGTTAATAGTATGTATTTGGCTTTTGGTTCAAGTCCCCAATACCACATTATTTTTACTACCTTTTCAAAGTTCGAGTACTGTGCATTTTTCATTTACTCTATGCTTATTTTTATTTTATTTTATTTTGCAAATATAATATTTTTTTGGAGTACAAATTATTTGAATTGACATAGGTTTAATAGTTTTTTTTTAAAAAAAAACAATAACATAGATTGTGGTCTATCGTTATTCTCTATGCTTCAATTTCCCTTTCATTCTTATCTTTCTTTATGAAATTGTGTGGCTAATACTCTTTATTTATTTTTTACATGATGTTCTATCTCTTTATTTTTCTTTTCTAAATTATTCTTTCTTTGATCCCTTGTGCATAATTTATTTTAAGAAATAGAAATGTATAATGCAATTATTATTCCTGCCCTCCTTGATCTTTGGTCAGCATATATTTAATATTTTCATATTTTTATGTATATTAGTTTGATTCATAACTATATATAAAAAATGAACTTATTATGACTATTATATCTTTAATGCAATACTTTTCTTTTATCTTAATCTTTAATGTCATACTAATATATAGTTGCTTTTTAATGTGTTTTTTGTTCGGAAATACATCTAAATAATATATATTAAAAAATTTATTTTTGATATCAGCACACTAAAAAATAGTTTTAAAACACTAAAAAAAATTTAATTAAAAGCAAAGGAAAAATAAAATAAAATTTAAAATCTTTCAAAAACATTTTTGAAACGCAAAAATACACAGACCCTAATAAAATTGTAATATAGTGTTGATATTGATAAGTAAATTCAATCACATTTTATAATTAAGAAAAAAAACCTATGATAATGATAATGATAATTTTTTAAAAACACCAATTCCTAAAAATATGCTATTTTTATAATGAATCTAGAAATATAGGTCAATTTTTTTTTATTTTATTTATACATCATATAAAATCTTAAATAACATCAAATATGCTGCTTAAAGCATTCCTAAACTATATAATACTATGTTGGTATTTTATTTTGATTATCAAAACTCTAAAAAGACTTAAAACAAACCAATAAAAACATAAAGTGTTAAAATCTAAAAATTATCAAATTGCATCAAAATTCATTAAGTTATTAAATCAGGTTCTTGGTTATTTTTTTATAGGTTATTTTATTTAAATTATTTGAAAATAAAACATGTTTATTTAATAAAAAAATAAAATTTATTCATTTATAAATAATTTATTAGAAATATAAAAAATATTATAAATTTCTCCACGAACCAAAATAAAACTGCATGATGTATTTACGTTTTGTTTTGTCAATACTCAACGTTTTGGCGAGGCATTATTCTAGAAGCTTCGCGTTGACCAGGTGTTCTTACAAGAATAAATTGACAGTGTGTACAAATTCATAAAATAACTTTCATTTCTAGAAAATCATTTTTTAAAAAAAGAAAATAGAATATTATGTTCAAATAATATTTTTTCTCTATTTATATATTTGAAAAAGAAGCTTAGGATGCTTGAAAATGTGATAATGATTTTTTTTTAAATATTTTTTATTTAAAAATGTATTAAAATAATATTTTTTTATTTTTAAAAAATTATTTTTGATATTAACACATTAAAATAATAAAATATTTTTTTAAAATAAATTTAAAAAAACTCAAACTATACTTAAATCCCATTTGAAATGCAATATCAAACAAGAGTTTAGTTTATGAAAAGACACATCTCTATCTTTAAAACGTTTGAGAGATAAGCTCTTTTTTTTTTATTAATTAGATAAATATTAACTTTGGTGCCCATGTATCGCTGCGATGTCAGTCTATTATGTCACAAAAATTAATATTCAGCTGCTGCAAGCATGCTATAAAAAAAAAAAAAATCCTTCTTCGGGTGATAGATCTAATTGAATTGAATAAACTATTTTTATTTTAATTAGATAAAAAAATAAAAATAAAAAATGATAGTAAATAGATTAAAATTAAAAAGTAAAATGATTAGGATAACTTTAAAAAAATTTTCTTTTTTCAAAAGATAATAAACAATGTAATCCACAACCGATTAAATACAGAAGAATGAAACAAGGTAAAAAAAAAGATATAACAAAATTGGTTCTAGTTAACCCGAGTTAGCATGACAAACATATAGCATTGATAATTAAGATCAAGTCAACCTGGGATATCCCGCTAAACCCATAGCCCAGATCATGATATTAGAATAACCTGATAAAAAGATAAAATGAACTATAAAGCCTTAAAAAACATGTCAGTTCTTCAAATCCATGACCTCGGTCATTAGACCCAAAACAATCTATTTAGAAAAACCATGAAGTTCAATTCTCAATTAATCAATTATTGAAAGATGAAATTAAAAAAAAAAATTCAATTGTGCAATTTTTTTTAAAAAATAGCAATTAAAAGAATGAGAATCAAAATTAAAATACAAAATAAATTTTATGTTTGATTGAAAAGTGAAATTGAAAAGAAAAATAAGTTTAGCAAAAAGACCTAAAAAATCAAAAGAATGAGGGTCAAAATTGACATAAAAATATAAACAAATTTTAGATTGAATGGTGAACTTAAAAAGGATAATAACTTTTACAAAAAAATCAAGAAAAAAAAATAGAAATCAAAACAACGAGGATCAAAGTTAGAAATCAAAAGAATAAGGATCAAATTGAAAAATATAATATTTGGTAAATTGAGATTGAATTATTAAATTGAAAATAATTAAAACTTCTACAAAATGACCAAGAACACAAAGTAGAAATAAAAAGAATAAGGACTGAAGTTGAAATTCTAACAACAAAGAGAGCCAAGTTGTAATTTTTCAAGGAGAAGAGAGAGAAAAAAAAAGGGAAAAGGCCCACCAATGACAAACTAGACCACCAACGCCAACATATGCCGCTCGACAGGGAAGAGGACATCACGACGCTCTCAATGACATGGCGAGAGAGTATTTTTGGATGCCGGGAGACGCCGCACTTGTCACTCAAAATGCACGGGCGCCTCCCACGCACCTCCTAGTGTCATACATGTGCGTGTCCTTTTTTTTATTCAAAAATCAAATTGCCTTTGAGCCGATTTAATAACAACAAAAAACCATTGTAAAAAGAAATAAAAGCCCTTTCAATCCAATTTTAAATTTTTTTCTTTTAAAAAACTTTTAGTCGTTTTATTGTGCTTTTTACTTGTTTATTATTTTTTATATTTGGTCAAATATCAAATTTCTCCCAAGCTAATATTATAATAATGAAAAACCTATCATGAAAATACAAAAATTCCCTTAAAGCTAGTTTTAATCTTTTTTTTGCTTTTAAGATTATTTTAATTATTTCACTATACAATTGAATTGAAAAAAAACTTATTTATTTTTAATCAGTTTGGTAATGATTAATGAGTTCAATAAAAATACTTTAACGCTCTTGGAAGCAAGCATTATATATTTTTTTTAATTGAGGGACAAAAATATCATTATTTTCAAGTGAATAATAAAAATAAATCCGCAACTATTTATACAAGTATACTACAGTGTTTTCCAAATCCTTCATTCCATGTTATTAGTAAAAAGGAAAAAAGTATGCTTAAAAGGCTAAAAATACCACAATCCTCGTCATCTTTTTCACATGCTCGAGCTGGAAAGTCAACTACTCAAGCTCTTTATTAAATATTCAATTGGTTGAAGTACATCTTATAGTTTTTATATTAAGATATAAAAATATTAATTTAAAATAAAAAACATATAAAAAATATTTTTTAAAAAATATTTTTCAAACACAAACAAGTAAACCCTTATATATACACCAGTTTTTTTAAGGAACGAGAATGACGCAAAGGATGAAAAATACAATGATGTAAGCCTTAGACAAGTAATATCAGGATTGCATCCCTTATACAGGTGAAAAGGATAGCATATTGATAGGTAAAAGCAAAAGCTAGTCGTTAATGGCGGTAAGAAATGGGCTCTATTTTGCTAGTATGTACACAGATGGTCTGAACCTTCTTTGAATTAGATGGTGGTAGAGAGAGAGAGAGAGAGAGAGAGAGAGAGAGATTATCTTGCAAGTGTCATGAGTGAAAAGTTGATGGAAAAGTGAGATCTTACCTTGTAAAAGACAACCCAACAGTTTGAAGAAAACTAGTCGGTAGAACCGCACTTTTATTAAAGGTTGGATAAAAAAAACATTTCAGAATCATAAAATTATAAGAATCAATTTAAAATTAAGTAAAAGTTGAATAATAAAATTAAAAGAAATAAAAAAAATCAATGGAAATAAAAAAAATTGGAAGATGAATTTTTTTTTATAAAAAACTATGTGGTATTGTTATTAAACTCAATCTAGCAGATCTACTTTGAATCTCTTAATACTTCTTACTTAGTTTATGTTTAAAATTAAGTAGCATGGAAGTTGTTTTTATATAACCTAGTTAAATTGACAGGTCCAATGACAATTCGAATGATCAGTAATAGCATAATTTGACTTTGTTTTTTTAAAATCAAGATGAAATCTTTTTTTTTTAATATTGAGACAACGACACATTGGATCGACTCGAACTTCATGAATTTACTCGCTAAACCTGTAGCTCTAATCATAGACTTCACTACATTTAAAAATGTTTTTTTTTTATATTTAATGATATGATAAACAAAATAGATACTTACAAAATTGAATGTAAACTAAATATCATAATATTTGTTTGAGACTACAATAACCTCATAGAAAACAAATCAAAATAAACTATGACTACCAATTCAAAATCAACAAAATATTGAAGATTGAAATTTGAAGAAAAAAAAGCCAAAAGCATTCAATTGAAAGGAAAAAAAAATAGAAGATATATTTAAAGAAAAAAGGAAAAAAAGTTTATCTTCTTTACTCTTCATATGAACAATGAAGGAGATGGAAAACCCCAAACTTTTTTAGTATAGTAGTTAAATATGAATAGTGAAGGACATGGAGAAACCCCAACTTTTTTTGTATAATAGTTAATTAGATTGGTAACCTGTGCTATATCATGAGTCGAGCTGAATTTGTTTTAGAGTAAAAAAAAAAATGTTCAAGTGTAACAAACATGTATTAAAAAAGTAATAAAAATCTGTGACTTAGGTTATAGATTTATCTAAGTCAAATAAGATGGTATTGTTTAATTAGATGATTAAAAAAAATAACGAATAAACCAATCAAATTAAATCAAAAGAAGTGATCATAATAATCTAAAAAAAACACTTGTCAAAGAAAAAAAATAACAAAACTCAATTTCTAACAAACTCTATGAGAAAGGATTAAATTGAAAAAAAAAGGATAAGAAAAATGACTAAAGTCAACACGAGTTAACATACCAAACTTGTAACCCAGATTATAAAGTTGACATAACCTAATAGAAAAAAATAATAAAAATAATATAAAGCCCAATTCCCAACAATCCCAGTGTAGAAAGATGAATTCAAAATTAACAAAAAAAAAAAAAACACACGTGAAAACTCTAGTAAGCCAACTAAACCCCACTACCCCAATCATGCGAATAGACTAACCCAATAGAAAACAAAATGGAAAAAACTACAAAGCTAAAAAACTATTAAATTAAAAAAAACCCAAAGTCAATTCGAGGTAACCCACCAAACTAGTAGCCCAAGCCATGAAATCGAGATAACACCATATAAAGATAACAAAAAAAATCATAAAGCCTAATTTAAAAAACAAATCCAATATGGAAAGATTAAATTGAACCAAAATTTAGTGAAGAAAAAATTTACCTTAAAAAAAAATCAACATCACTTGGGTTAATTTTTAAACGCGCGAATCAGGTTTTGAGACCAGGATCATTTTACTAGTGAAATCAATAGAGCTCAATTCCCAATCAATCTAATAGTGAATGATGAAATTAAAAAAAAATATTTTTACAACGGGACCTAAAAAACAGTAATCAAAAGAATGATAACCAAATTTGAAATAAATCATTTGTAAGAGGACAACTTATAGTTTTGGAATGAAGAATAAAATCGAAAAAAAATTCAATTTTACGAAAGGTTCCAAAATAAAAAATAGCAATAAAAAAATAAGGATCAAATTTGAAAAAACAATAAGAGTACAACTTAAAATTTTGGATTAGAGGGTGAATTTGAAAAAAAAAAATTTCACAAAAGGAGGGAGAAGAAAAAATTGCAATAAAAAAATGAGAACCAATTTGAAATGAGAGGACGAATTTAAATTTTAGATAGACAAGTATGAGTCCCGAGGAAAGAAGAGAGAAAAAAGGAAAAGAAAAATAAAAGTGCCGCCAATAACAAACCATTACGTTTCTGGTTACACATGTAATTTCACATGGAAAAACACATTGTGTCCCTTTACGCCATTGAGAGTGCAGTGTTTAGCCACCAGATGAAGCTGCCCACACTACGACTTCCTTCACTTACTAGTATGTGTATTGCACATGCCCATCAATCTTTACCTGCCTGTTAGTTTTAGACTTTCATATTTATTTTAGTGTAACATTTTGGTCCCAGAAGCCCTAATTGCTTCAAATTAACATAATTTAGTTTTATTTTGATAAACCGAACATGAATTGAGTATAACTTTCATTGATATTGCAAGATTCATATATTTAGGTAACCAAAATAAACCATTAAATTAAATCTAAAAATACCAAATCTTCAAATATCAATTTTTTTTAACAAACTTTAGTAACCAAAAAACAAAATAACTTGAATTTTCCCTTGCCTATGCAACCAAGTCTGTAATGGGAGAAAATTAAGCGGGCTTAATATTTACCAAAGCTTAAAAGTTGGTTCCTAGACCTTTAATTGCTCTAAACCAGTAAAATTGTATTTTAGTTTGCCAAACTGAACATCAATTGAGTAAAAAATATTTTCTCGACACCTTAACATCCTTATTCGTAGATAGACAAAACAACTTATCAAGCCTAAATTTATATTATTATGATGCCAAATGACCAAACTAAAAAAATATTAAAGGACTAAAATGTGAATCGCGGAATAACAAAAAAATATCATTGTGGATTACCGTAATCTATAATGATGTCTTTCTTAGTGCAGAGTAATTCGAGGATATTTAGGTTTTTTTTGTAATTAATTCTAATGTTAATAAAAAAAATATTATGGTAGCTTTTTTGAAAATCAGAGGGAAAGTTTTGGTAAGTGAAACCATAATGACTAAAATAGAATAAATTTAATAAGTGGCAAAAATGTTCTAATAGTCTTTCTGTTTATTAGATCATTGGGACCACTTTACTCTAGTTACGTCAATGCCATTCTAAAATAAATTGGTAAGTGCTTATTATTCCTACAAGTATAATTTGATATTATGTTTTTAGTGAATGATATTTTTTTAAAAAAAATATTAACTAATAGTTTTAATTATTAATATATAGCTTTGGTCGTGGGAGCATCTCCACATCGGTCATCCAGATAGTTAGAGGAACACAAAGTTGGACACGAATAGAGAGAGGGAACTCTTAAAAAATGCATGTTTTCATCAAATATTTTTTAAAAATGCATGAATAATTTTTTTTATTAAAAATAATTTTTTCTTTAAGATCAAATCATTATAGTTTATGCGAATATTTTTTTTTGTTGTTATTTTTTATTCAATGAGTTATGCTGCCAATAGAAAAATTATTTTTCAAAACAAAATATAAATGAATTAAGAAGATAATTTTGACAAAAAAAAATATTTTTCTCCATAATTTTATTCATTATTGTTCTTGTGAATGTTTATTCCTAAAATTTCTTCCTAATTATACTAGTTCTTCTCTATGCTAAAACAACTAAGGTGCAATGCATATGCTTTATTATTCATATAAACTCTAAATTTTATACTTTTTTTTCTTTTCATTTTCCTTTCCATTTCCTTTTTTTTTCCTTTTCCTCTCAATTTCACCATTTCTTTTTTCAACAGTCATCTATGTTACTTTTGAACTGGCCAAGTTCAAAATGTCATGTTAGGTTAGCTCCAATATATTTAATTTTTAAACTAGAGAAGTCGAGTTGTGAAGTTTTTTATTATTTCAATTTTGTCTTTTTTTCTCAATTTTGTCCTTAAAGTTTACTTTCTTTTCATTTTTTTTTTTAATTTCATCATTTGTTTCTCAATTTCATCTTCATATTTGTTTTTGGTCTATAGGGTTTTTTTGGACATACCAAGTCCACTAGATCGTGTCAGGGTAACTCTCGTACGATTTAAACTGGCCAATCAAGTTGTTTTTGGACTAGTCAAGTCGATTATATCAATTCAAGGAGACTCCTATAATGTTCAATTTAAAACTCAGACTAGGTAAAGAGTTGAGGCTAGGGATAACAATGGGTACCCATGAATAGGGTATTGCAATATCCATACTTGAACCAATCCTAATTTTTTACCCTACCACGACTCAAACTTGATCGGGCATGGACGAAACCTGATCCAATCAGGTTTTGAGGTATCCATCGA
>Ga0325403_1002323_pt1 | contig 16731 bp, 7 predicted proteins | sample PopdelMetagenome_19_FD_205665 | JGI IMG/M metagenome (GOLD analysis project Ga0325403, IMG submission 205665) | Populus deltoides microbial communities from Bellville, Georgia, United States - Xylem-PdKOR-R4 | ecosystem: Host-associated > Plants > Phyllosphere > Stem > Wood/Secondary xylem...
AAAAAAAATATATTTTAACTCAAAATAAATATTACATTGACATTTTTTTTCATAAACATTACTACGACAATATATTAGATTAATTTGAGTTAACCCGAGTTAACTTGTCAATTTGCACACCAAATTATAAGATTATGATAACCCCATAAAAAGCTAATCAAAATAAATTATGAAACTAAATTTTAAAAAAACTCAGTGTTGAATGATGAAAATAAAAAAATAAAAAAAGAACAAACAAATGGTCTGAATCAACTTGGGTTATTCTATCAAACCCACAATCCAGGTCACAAGATCGAGATAACCCAATAAAAGATAAATTGAAGCAAACTATGAAGCTCAATTCTCAATCAACCCAGTATTGAAAGATAAAATTGAAATAAAAAAATATCAATTAAAAAAAACATAAAAAAACTCGAGTCAAAGAAAGTTAACCTGTCAAACTCGTGACCTGAATCATGAGATGAGAATGTCCTCATAAAAAGCAAACCAAAATAAATTATGAAGTCTAATTCTTAATCAACTCAATATTGAATGATGAAATTGAAAAAATAATATTTAAAAAAAGAGGAAAAAAAACTCGAGTAAGTCAAATTAATTTGTTAAACTTGAAGTATGGGTCATAAGTCTGAGATAATCTGATAAAAGATTAATTGAAAAATAAAATCATGAAGCTCCATCTTCAATAAATCTAATGTTGAAAGATATAGTTAAAAAAAATTAAAAAGAAGAAGCATAAATTAGAAAGGAAAAAAAAAAGGAAAGAAAGAAAGAAAACATTATTCTAGTGAATATTGCTATGTGAGGAGGGATACAACAAAAAAAATTATAATAATGAATAGTGTTATATGAAAAAGGTACGATAAAAAATAGAAAAAAAATATTATTCAGTAAATAATATTAAGTGAGATGAGGTACAATAAAACCCACCCTTTGTTAATTAAACTATGATCTCTAAATTTTTAATTCAACTTTATTAAATCAACTTCTTAGAATACAAAATATTTACATATTATAAAGAATTTGAGAGAGGGAAGGAAGAGAGGGGACATTACATGAAAACTATAAGTTGTTAGTGTTGACATTATAAACCATGATGTAAATAATCGTGGATTACAATAATGAAGTAATGATTTTTCCCTTCGCTATAAAACCATCAAGCCTTGTATGGGGTAGAATTGTCTTTCTAAATGGTCAAAAAGTCATTTAGGATTTGGATAGGGTTAAAAAGGTTTTTACATTTGTCTTCAGCACAGTAAAATAATTTAATCAACCTTAAAAGCAAAGATTTTGAAGCTTGGCTCTAAGAGTTTTGTCATCCTTTTCTTTCTCTTTTTAAAATAAATGAATAACACATTTCCCTTTAAACAAAAAAAAATTATAACTTAGATCTAAGGACCTTTATGTCTTTTAATATTGTGTTTTTATATATGTAATAATCAGGTTGTTAGAGGGGCTCTTGGGTAATGAATTTAATATAGATATTATTAAAAAAAAATTGGTTGGCACATGCAATAGACATGACAAAGTGTGAATTGTCTTTGCACTCTTTGAGTGGTGCGTAAGATATCGTGTGGTGGTTATATAGTGGCTTCCAAAGCAGTATTCGATATGTCTTAGCTTCCCCTTCATCCAGGTGTGTGTGTGGGTGTGTGTGTGTGTGTAGTAAGCTAATAACTTTGTATATAAAAATAAAATAATTATAAATTAACCAAAACATATATCATCCATGTTAAAGAAATGATAAATACATTAACAAACCGTAGCTTTAAACTGTGTAATAATCATCAACAAACTGTGTGAAGTTCAAGTGATTCTCGGCACAACATGTAAGAACATGTGAATGATGGAATGTCTGTCATTTACCACATGTGTATGTTCTATCATTCAATTTGATTTCTCGCCTGACTTCTTTCACAACATCTGGTTTAATAAGAGTGTTGACTTGGAAAACTATTTCTCGAAGTCAACAACATTAAAGTATTATCTCTTAATCTATTCATGTTCATTATCAATTCAATTTGAATTGCTGGGAGCAATATTACTCCACTTTGAATGACATCACTAGCTTCACGTCTTTGTTTGACCTAATAACCATTACATCTATAAAATGTTAATTGCACTAGAGTACAAATAGGCATTGCACGAGCATTTTTTAGAATATGATTAGATGACTTTGAAATATTAATTGTCATATTACCATACCGGTGACCACCATCATAACATAAAGCTTATTTTTCTTTTGGCTCTCTTTCAAGACATTATTTAAATGTTGGGTTCAAGTTAAACATTCTTTTGATACCACAAATCAATTTTGCACCTGAAAGGTTTATAACACATCCTCATTAAATCTTTTTTGATAGCCGGGTCTTTGAATTTATGGTTGAAGTTGCTAACAAAATATATGACACAATACCAATGATATCTTAAAGGTTGATGCCAAATTTATGTTACTTCATTCTTAATGTCTGCATGTCTATCTAATATTATATATATATATATATACCGGTTTTACTACTTGTAACGTATCTTTATAAGCAAAGCAAAAACCATCTCCAATTATAATTATTTTCTTCATTAACAATTGCAAAAGCTAATGAGAATATCTATTATTCATATCAAAAGAAACTACAATCAATAACTTTACATCATATTGCCTGTACAAATGTGTCTCATCAACACTGATGAATGGTCTATAGTACTTGAAACCTTCAATATGAGGTCTAAATGATAAAAAAAAAACTCTCTAAAAAACCATTGTAATATTATCAAGATTTCCTTTGTATGTCTAACTAACATTTGTTTCAGGATTTGATTCCTTTATTGCCAACAACAACCTAGGCAAAAGACTCCTCACGTGAACCAAAAAGATGCTTAATCACTTTCTATTTTGCAACCTATGCTTTGTCATATGATATTTTATACTTGTACTGTAATTTTATTTCATCCTGTATACTTGAAACCATCATTTAAAAATTATTCATTACAATGGTTGATATAACATCAACAATAAAATTTGGATTAAGTTGATGGTGATCTTTTTGGACAAAGGTCGAAACACATGTGTGTGGCTCTTTTAACTTTGTTATCTCACATGAATATGTTATTAGGTATTCTGTAAAAAAGAAATTGAATTCTATTCAATTTAACATAATTTTAACTAAATTGCATTAACTCAACTTTAATTAACAAAATTCAAAGTAAATTCAATCAAATTCCCAAAAGTTAAAGTTAAAGCAAACAATATTGTACAAGATGTAAATCATCTATTGATAATAAATATCCTATTGGCATACAAAAATATCCTTTAACAAATACTCTTGTAATTGGAGTCGATTGATAAATCTTCTATCTTCTTGGAAGCAAATTGAATATTACAAAAAAAAAAACTAAAAAATCTTAGTCATGTGATGTAGATTGTGAGTGTTTTCATTGTGGATTGGAGCAATGTTTATCGGGAGAAATTAGTTGGTTCTCGCGATAAGTTATGAGTGGTTTGCTTTTTACCATTTTTTTATGGTGTGCGTAGCGTGTTGTGAGTTACTGAGTTGTTTGTTGTCAGTGGGTGTTCGATGGGTTATCATTCTCCTGATTTGTTCAGTGTGGAGAGGCTGGTAGTTAGATATAGGCCTTACCTGCGATGTATTGAATTGCGTGGTTGTTATTGGGAGAGTGTTGGTCTGGTGTAGTTGGATGAGATTTTGGTTGATTTTGCACGAAATGACAGTAGTTTCTTTATTGTTTCTCTTTGTTCCTTGCAGGTATAAGTATTATGCCACTATACTGGGTTGGTATAAGTACTTTATGATTGCGCTGAGTTGTTTACTTTAATTATTTCTTTTGGAGTTTATTGGATTCAAGAGACTATAAATGAATTTTGCATCTGAAATTGATTAGCAATCAATGCCCTTTTTATTATTATTTTAAACACGTTAATCTTAAAACACGCTAGGTTGCCAAACTTAAGTAACGTGGGTTTGACATATTTGATAGATCAAACCAACGTGGATTTGGCAAGTTTGCCAGGCCCAAGAAAATTAAGCCTGCACCTACGAGCCTTGGGTGTGGCAAGGTTGACAGACCTACCTTGGTAGGGTCTGACAAGTATACTAGACCAACTATGGTTAGACGTGGGTTTGACATGTTTGCTAAACCAAAAAAACTTGGGTTTGCACCCACCGGCCTTGGCCCTTGGGTTTGGCATGCGAGACCCAACCAAGATGGGTCTGCTAACCTTGTCAGATCCAAGTTTGCTTGGGTCTGACATGTTGTCAAGCCTAAGTAAACGTGAGTCAGACATGGTTACCAGATCGATGTAAACTTGGGTCAGACATATTTAATATTATTATTATTATTATTATTATTATAATTATTAATAAATTTGAAAAAAATATTAGTACTATAAAAAAATCATAAATTTGATTCAAATGGTGAAATTAAAAATTATTATTGTTGTTGTTGTTATTTTCATTATTGTTAATATTATTTATAAATTTTAAAAAATTATTATTATTATTGAAAAAGAATAGTAATAAGGCCTGACAACAATGCTAGATCTAAAGGTGTTTGGGTCTAGCATGGTTGCCAAACCTAAAACACTTGAGTTTGGTATGTTGCCGGGCCTAAGAAGCCTAGACTTGATGGCTTGTCAAGTTGAAATTAACATGGGTCTGACATGTTTACCAAACCCAAACTAACATGAGTTAGGCATGTTTGTCACTTCCAAGTTCCTAGCTTATTAGTCCCGCAAGTGCCTGACATGACTTTTTTTTATGTTTTCTTTTTAATTTTTTTTAGTTTTTTTAAAAATAATACATTATTTGTATATATTTTTTCAAATAAATTTTCAGTTTATATTTTAATTAAATTGTATTTATTTTTAAATGATATTGAGTGTGTTTAGTTTTTAGAGAGGTATGTATGATTCATATGTAGTTTTTTTAATTTTATATAGATTAAATTTTTTTAAATATTGATTTTTTTTATAGAATTTTTAAAAAGTACATCTTTGCATTGTTTTTTAATTATTGTGTAATAAATTTTATGTGCAACTATGTATGTATTTTTTTATATATAATTATTATTCTATAAATTTTATATGAATCTCATATAATTGTCAGACCTAAATCATTTATGTCTAGCTTACAAATATAACTTTCAACTACCATAACTAAAATAATTTATATTATAGATGAATCAATCCACGGCAACACGCGGTCCATTTATCTAGTTACATAACAAAAGCAAAACATTCTCGGTTAATTTCGTCAAGGAAGAAGGCAGTGAGAAGGGCACGATTGATAACCGAATGAATTTTAAGGGGGTCGATTAGTAAACAAAAAAGTTTTGTGAAGAAATTACTGGACAAAGGGGGGAGAAAAATGAAAATGAAATCTTGGAATTAAGACATTGACTGACAACTCATTTATCAACAAGACAAGACAGAAGCTAAGAAGAAGAAACTCTCGATTCCTCCACAAAATCATGGCATTCTCTGTTTTCTCTGGTTCTATTAACACTACATCCCCATGCGCCTTGGTAAGAACTTTTGCTCCCAGCTGCTGCTACTTCTTTTTCTTTCAACTCTAATTGATTGTTTTGACTGGAATATTGAATGGAAACATCCGTATACTGTAGAAATCGCAGAAGTTAAGAAGAGAAGCCCAGTTACCCTCATGGCTGAATCGAAGTACCATCAGCAAACATAATAAGCAAGTTCTTAATGTTACTAGGGTGGTTAAAGCTTCTTGTCTATTCAACCCCACCAATGAACCCATCCTCAAAGATGCTCTCAAGGTACCTTGCTACTTTCTCTTCTAATTCATTTCCTCCGGCTTTCAATTGGCTGTTGTCGCTTCTCTACTTATGTAGTTTTTTTTATGGGATTGATATCTTGAGGTCTGCTTGAAGGGTTCTTGAATTTGGTCCCATCAGCAAATCCTTGAAGCATGAACATGTTTAATAAGTTGCTGACATCTTGCGCTGAAGATGTTGAAGAATCAATTAATCTTTTTGTTAAATAAAAATTAGAAGAAAAGGAGCCTACTTTTTGTCTGCAGATACGTTTTCTTTGAAGTAGTGAATGCCCAGTAAGACATTTAGAATCCATTCATTGGTTTTAGAGTGTGTACGAGCATCTTCTACAGTAGAGCATACACATTGCACATTTTTGTACAATTAATTACTTGAAAAACATGGTCAAATAAGTCTGATATCATTGTGACACTCTCTTGGCACTTCCTTTGATGTAGTCCATACGATATGAGGTTCAAGGAACAAAAAATAAATCTCCTTGCTGGTTTTGAGCAGAATAATAGCAGAAGAAGATATATAGTAGAACAAAACGAAGTCTTTTTTTTCTCTCTTCTCTCCTTCAAGTTTAATTTTCTTAAGGTTCTTCTCCTCTTTTTACTCAACCAAACCTAAACCTTGACAAGCTTACTATAGCCTTACGCCCGTACCCCTTTGATTGAGGCTATTGAAGTGCTGTAGAACACTTGACCAGGATTTGATCTACTACATTGGTCCATGGAGATTGGTTTTACAATTTTTGGGGGGAATGAGTGGGAGTGATTCTGTAGGAGATAAAGGATCACCCACAGGATCAAGTTGGATTTTTATGACATAACTTTCTTAGCTAATTGTTTCCCATCCTTTCAGCAATTACAGTCCTTTTCTGTGGATCTTTGAGTTAGATCCTGTGGTTTTTTTTACTTGAATATTTTCCTTAGAGCTCCGGGGGTTGTTATAACCTGTATTTGTATTCAGTTGTTTAAATCATGTGAAATGGAGACCTGTCAATTCATTTTCTTTGCCTACTGTTTAGTAGGATTGAAGGATTAATGCATGGTGTGTCTGCCATAGTGATATTAGTTCTTTGTCAAAAGCAAATCTACCTGAATCATTTCCCTGAGCAGTGAATGTATGATGTGTTTCAGAAGCCTACATTCTACTTGATGTGGATTTGTCTTCGGTTATTTTACACTTTTCTTGTTTTTATTTTTGCTATCGTATACAGAACCTGATAAAAAGGTATTACTACTTTAATGTTATTGCTTCCTTTATAGGAACCAGTTGCATTCATGGGTGGGATGTTTGCGGGGCTCTTAAGGCTTGATTTAAACGAAGATCCACTCAAGGAATGGGTCGCAAGGACTGTAGAAGCGTCTGGTATTACTGAAGAAGATATTGATGATGAAGGTTCGCAACCAGAGGAACGAGTGCCGCTAGAGATAGAAATTGAATGAACTCATAGTTATCAATGTAAATGATACTAGGGTATCGCATATAATTGACAAACATTGAAAGACATTTGATCAAAAGAGCATATGGTTCTTTGACCTGAGGTCCTGAAGGTACATTGACCAGTACGAATAAAAATCTTATGCCATATTTTAAATTCAAGTGCCAGGGTTCCGTGCATGTTCAAAACAAGCTTCAGTATTCATACTTGAATTGAATATAGTGTAGTTAATTTATGACAAGAAAAGAAACGGTCACTTGCGGTTCTGTAGCATTTCAACATTACTAATTACTGTATCCCATGGGTAGCAGTGACTTCAGGTATTATTGGCTTATAAAATTATGGCAACTCAATTGCATAGTATTAGTACGACAATCCCAAATTGAATTTATCTTTGGATTTGAAGTTTCAATTTTCGGTACTAAACCGCAGACTTGAGTTGAGGATCATTCAAGGGGAACCATTAGACATCCAAAAATTGGATAATGTACATTAAATTTGGTATATGCCCATTGATGAATCTAATAAGGAAAAAGCAACACAGTAATGCTGAAAAATGACAGCTAAAAGATGGAGGCGGTCGGTTTCTGGGAGTGAATGAAATGTGACTAAGAAGAGGTAAGAAATCTGAAACTCTTTTAAGTATTTCTATATCGTCTTAAAATGAACAGGGAGTGAATTTTCATTCATATATGATATTTGTTATCTCATAATTTCTGTTCGTAAGATTATTACACAAAATAAATGATAACATATTGGTACAGGTGACAACTAGTTTAGTTGATAAGTTTCTGGGAGTAAATAGAACTTCTAAGAGACTAACGATTGGGCCTTTCACGCGAGAGTGTGCTAGCTCTGTTTCAGTAGTACTGGAAAAGCACATTAACACAAAATCCTCATTGACTGCAAAACCTTTCACTGCTATCTGTTTCTACAGTTCATCCAGAGTAAATCTAAGCTGCTTATGAATATGAATAGTGAGTTGCAAATTGCGATCATTTTGTAGTTGATTTTGGTCTCTTTGCTAGCAACATGTCGTAAGGATTTTCTTTGCGGACTTCATTATGTATTTATTGAGGAATAGAAAACATTTTAGTAAACTTCTCCAGCATTCTTTTCTAGAATTGTCAAATCTTGCACTTGGATTGATAGTTGCAGCACACTGCTCATTTTCCTCACTTTCTTCCTATTTATTTGCAAATCTTCTAAAATATTGGAAAATCATGATTGAGTGGTTCTTGAAAATTCAGCATTTTAACTTCATTTGTGTGCTCTGCTCTATAGTGAAGGTGCTGCGGTATATTTGTTGGACACATCAGTGCGACTCCTTGGATCCCATACAACAATATTCTTGGCTGGAGAACTTTGGAAGGGTGAGAGTATCAGTCTCCTGATGAGGACCAAGGTAGGCTGCTAAAAAATGCATACAATAGAGCTAGGAGGTTGTGGAATAAGCAAGGAAACAGCAGCAAAGTCACGGCAGAAATTCCAGCAGCAAGGTCGGTGGAAGTTCTTATGGGAGGAGGATTTTCAGCAGCAGTAAGTCGGCAACCAGAGGCAGATTCGTTGCGGCAACTGGAGAGGGAGAAAGAGGAAGTATCCTAAAAGAAAAGGGAGAAGGAAAATCCTGAATTAAGAGGACTTGTATGCGGCGGAGACAGCCTTGAAGGCGGCAACTCTACCCGGGCTTAACTTGGTTTCTGACTTGAGTTCTGAGTTCTGATTTATTACAACTATCTTAGATTAGGTTAGGATAATGTTTATTAGTTATTGCTCAGAAACTAGAATTCTTGTTAAGCTCCGAAAGGCTATAAATAGTCAAGATGTATTGAAGTTTCAACAAGCAATAGCAATAAGAAAAATATCAAATACCTCCATAAACTTTTCAGAACCCCTCTTTCTCTTGAGTTTTCATTATCTCCCTTGCGCATGCGTGCTTGCGCACACAGCCACATGCTAGCGAAGAAGGAACACAACTGCTTTTAACTTCAAATAAATTTAGAAATGTATAGTTTGCAAAGGAAAATGCTCGATGGCTCCTTTGGCTTTGACCTTTATGATTTTTCGAATTTTCAATATTGTTGGAAAAAGTTGTGGTTTGGAACGTATTGATTAGGGTATCACAGGCTAGCTTTCATTTTTCATTCTAATTAAGGAATTAATTATTTTCTTTAACCAAGTCTTGTATAGGCAATCCATGTTAGAACTAGTATATTAATTCCCAAGAAATTTTTTATTTTATTCTGAATAAAAATGATTATATTATATGGAAATAAGCAGCAAAAGTCATTTTTGGAGTCCACCATAGAGTGGTTTTTGGTTGGAGCTTAAATCATTCACAACATCTCCTGGATCGGCACGCAGCTAGCTAGCTAGCTTCTGGTGTGCTTATGCATGGATGCGCTGATCTTGATATCTTGTAGAGCAGCATCATCAGCAGCAGCTTCAGCACTCAAAGGGGTGCTTGCCACAGCTAAAAAGTTGTACTTCAGGAAACAAAAAATGAGCCTCCATTTTTTACCAATCTCAACCTTTCTTCGTAAACTTTCGATCAATGTTGTTTTGTGTGAGCATAATCACTCCATTAACAAGGTCACCACATTATCGTACGCAGAATTAACCAGAATAATTCTTCATAAAACCAACAAAGATTGGTTGTAGTAATCTTGAAAAACTAATTTCACCATCATTTATAAAATGTGTCAAGTAATAACTCAAGCTTAGAACAATGGACTTTTTCAAGAAACTAATAAAGCTCTGCAGGACCAATCAACATACTCTATGACCATTCTGTCATTTTTTTTTTAATTATTATCACAGGTAATTTTTGAATTTTTTCCCCCTTTCTAACTGTTTCATTATATATATATATATATATATATATATATATTCACCAACTACCAAACTTGAAAAAAGAGTCCCCACTTCCCAGTACCTACCGACCTACCTACCCATCTTTGTTTCCTGCCACTTACTATACAGAGAGAAACGCAAACTCTCATTGACTCTACCATCTCGTTTGCGAAACCTTCAAGATTCTCTTCTCTGCCACCATATCCCTTTGAAAAAGCAATCAAAATGTCATCTTCGATCAAGCAACCCAATGTCATCACTTGCAAAGGTAACTTTCTAGTTTTCTTTTTCTGACTTGATGATGATGATGATTTGTTTATCTAAGTTTATAACATTGCATTGCTGTTTGTTTAATGATTTTGATAAAAAGCTGCGGTGGCATGGGGAGCTGGAGAGGCATTGGTGATGCAGGAAGTGGAAGTGAGTCCTCCACACCCTCAAGAGATCAGAATCAAAGTGGTCACTACCTCTCTCTGCCGCAGTGACCTCTCTGCTTTGGATTCTCATGTAATTTAACCATACTTTCTACTTATTTTTACTTACTGTTTCATAATTTTTAGTCAATCCTAGCCAACCAATTCCAGTCTACTTTCTTATTGAACGGAGCTTAAACATTAAATAATGGCAACTTCTCAAACTCAATTGCTATATATATTGAACTGGATTCTAAGCTAATGCAATTGAAATTGGTGTGTATCTTGAAATTATTCTGGAAGAAAAGGTTTTCATTTAAGTTTTTGGGAGGTGGGTTATCTTGAAATTAGTATGTCAGTCCACGCTTCCTCGTCAATCGAAACTAAGAAATATATGCTCATGTTTATGTTATAGTAAGAATTTTTTGTTTTTGTTGAGAGTTGTAAATCAATCAAGTCAACAGGCTGAATGTCTAATAGAACATGCTTGTTTGTTGCAGGCTATATTTCCTCGGATATTTGGCCATGAAGCATCAGGGTCTTTTCTGTACCTTTTACTTGTAATCTAATTATATAATGCTCTGCATGCCTGTGCATAATTATGAAATGATTTATTCAAAATTGAGGTCCCTATGATTACTGGATTTGTTTAATTGGTCTAGATCAAAGTTCAAACAAATGTGTATGTGCATGTGTTGGTCAGTTTAATATGAGAATCTAGACCATCTGTTGGCAGCTAAAATTTGTCTTAGATTTCCTACAAAAATGTTCCGTGATAGAGAATTTGCAAGATAATCGCATTTTATATCACTATGTTTTGCATGAGAAGCACTAATGCAAATTGTACATCTTACTACTACCGCATTGTAGTCCTTGAGATTTAAAGAATAAAGATTGTCTACTGTGCAGCGAGGTTGGCAACTTATGTTAAATTTCTAACAATAAATCTGCAGGATTGTTGAGAGTATTGGGGAGGGAGTGACTGAATTTCAAGAGGGCGACCATGTGCTCACAGTGTTCACTGGAGAATGCAAGACATGTAGACAGTGCATGTCTGGAAAAAGCAACATGTGCCAAGTATTGGGGTTGGAAAGGCGAGGTGTAATGCATAGTGACCAAGGAACACGCTTTTCAATCAATGGGAAACCAGTTTATCATTATTGTGCAGTTTCAAGTTTCAGTGAATATACAGTGGTGCATACTGGATGTGCTGTTAAAGTTAGCTCCGCTGCACCTCTGGAGAAAATATGCCTTCTTAGTTGTGGTCTAGCTGCCGGTATGGTATTTAGAGTCCCGATATTATTATCAAGTTAATGTTAGGGTCTTCTGTCTATATCTTCTTATCGCATTCAATCCCACAATCATCCCCAATTGTTTAGGTATACACCTGTAACCAACATGGTACAAGAACAAACGGGGGTGTCTTTTAATTGAATAGGTGAGAGGTCCATGGAACATGGCTAAAAAACCAGGGATAGTCCCTCACCACAGACTCCAGCCAATGGTGTTCAGGAATGTTTTGGTTGTATGTGTTGTTTGAGAGGGAGGGCCAGAGGTGACAAATATAGATTCTCCATCCACCTTTCGGTATAAGATTGATAAGCAAGAAAGTAGATGATAACATGGCTATCACTCCAATAGCACGTGAGTGTCAATGTATTCATTGGTAGGATTGAGCATGATAACTAGTGTTCAATTTCAGGTTTGGGAGCAGCTTGGAATGTTGCTGATATATCTAAAGGATCAACTGTAGTGATTTTTGGTCTTGGGACTGTAGGCCTTTCTGTAAGTATGCTTGTTAGTAACATCTATAGCATCAATATTTTCCAAATACCAGTAGAATGTACTTCATGAGCATGATGTTGACAATATTTTATTTTATTTTCATTTTATGATTAGGTCGCGCAAGGTGCTAGAATTAGAGGGGCATCTCAAATAATTGGTGTTGACACTAACCCTGAAAAATGTGACAAGGGTATGATTAGCATTGCACTTTAAAATTCTTGGTTCTGTGTTTATAAGCAATCCAATATCTCTGGATCTTAATGGAGATTCTCTTACGGGTGCAGCAAAGGATTTTGGAATAACTGAGTTTATCAACCCAAATGACTGCAACGAACCAATTCAACAGGTATCATTCACCTAAACTGCAGGAATGAGGAATTTCTTTAATCTTTAACATAAAAAATGTATGTTAATTTTAAATTTTGATAAAAGGGACATTCACAAGGCAGATAGATGATTAGGCAGGGATGGAAAAAGGAGATCAAAGATTTACAGATAGAGGGTTGGCTGCTTCTTGTACTTTTAAGAAATGGGCAAATGGAAATACCAGAAGCCACCTTGATTTTGTATAAGTTTTACCTTGTCTTTGTGATGTTTAATTTTTCAGGTTATCAAACGTATTACTGATGGAGGGGCAGATTACTCATTTGAATGCATCGGTGACACTGGAATGATTACAACTGCATTACAATCTTGCTGTGATGTACCTTTCTTTCCAATACTCCGTCTTCTTTATTTACTTGAATCTTTATTGATTTTTGAACGTTTTGTTTCTTATTGTGCACACCATAGGGATGGGGATTAACAGTTACTCTCGGTGTGCCAAAAGTTAAGCCTGAAGTATCTGCTCATTATGGCCTCTTTCTTTCTGGAAGAACATTGAAGGGCTCTTTATTTGGAGGATGGAAACCAAAATCAGATCTTCCTTCATTAGTTGACATGTATATGAATAAGGTAAGTAAAGCATCATAAATTCATAGCAGATCCTTCTTGATAATCACTACAACAACTTTCTGGAGTGCATTAATAGCAACTGAAGGTTGTTTTGACGAAAATGTTACCCCATCCCCTTCAAGTTTGATCGAAGCACCTGCCTCTTTGTACCTTGTCCACTAGCTTGACAATTCTTACATGTCCTGATATGCCATTATCGAGTTTATACAAGAGCACATCCTGTGTTGTGAAATAACTGACCAGTTTACTGGTTGGTTGATCTAGTCTGTGTCCATTCCTGTCACCAAACGAGCCCTCGATGTCAAATTCTACAGTCACCGGGATCGATTGTCTCCAAGTCCATAAACACTCGGTCATCTATAAACAAAAGTATCTTTCAAATATAATCTGCCAGATGTTTGTACTAACTTCACAGTTTTAATACAGGAAATCCAGATAGATGAGTTCATTACACATAATCTGCCATTTGAGGAAATCAACAAAGCTTTCGAACTCATGAGAGAAGGGAAGTGTCTACGCTGTGTCATCCACATGCCAAAATAACTCGGCTTCTGGCTGAAGAAGTTTGTTAGAGGGGGGTAAGTGGAGCAAAGATGAATGTTTATTCCAGGTTATGCCTAGTTGCTGGTCAATGTGATCATATACATTGGGATGATTGTACCTGTGAAGATTTGTTTGAACTTGATGAAATGGTTCATGCGTTACAGAACGAGGCTGTGTTATTAGTGTACTTCTCATCTCCTTTCTTGTTCTTTGTTTCTGTTAGTTTTTGTGTAAGCTCACACAATTTCTCATTAATCCTTCGAGTTATTATTGTTCTGAAAACAAAGGTTATGCGAAAGTGGATGATGAGAAATCACATTATTTGGTTAGCATCAAATTTCCCTCAAACAAGTTTTCGAATCAATTTTGCCCCAAAACAATTTTTATTTTTCAATTGAGGCCTTCTATTAGGATTTCTCAACAAAAACAAAATTAGCTCCTTACATCACGACGTTGTTTTTCTTTTCTTCTAGATGAATCTACTTGCAGCACATTTTAATATTTAGGTCCGAGAGGAGGTACCTTGCCCTTTTTTTTTAATTTCTAGGGAGACATGCTGCATATAAAGATTCCTGGAATGTTGAAATTCTCATAAATGCACCTTACTTAGCTGAACTACCTTGTATCAAGAGTCCCATGTGCTATTATTAGGTGCGGAATGTAAGACCTTCCCTGTCAAAAAGTGCCTTGTTTCAAGCACAAAATCAGAGGTCATACATTACAAGGAACCTCCTCTAGTCAGCTAGCTCCCTCTACTTGATATAATTATGAAAGGGTTTTATATATTTTCAATGCTTTTGAGGTACAACTACTGGTTTAAGTAAAGAAGAGTGCAACGATGAAAACAAACTCCCAAGTCTGCAAATAAGTTTCGATATAGAAGGAAAAAAAAGAAAGAGAAGAAGAAAGAATTAAGGTGATGGGAGATAACCAGAGAATTCATCCAGCAGTAGATGTGGAAGCGCCACCACTAACAGCACCACTGGTGTTGCGAGGTTTGGTAGCATCTGGAAAGGGCAGTTCGAGTCTGAGTCAGCAGCAACCTCCACTGTCATTACGTACCATTCCAGCAGTTATGCAAGTGATTAAGTTATCACAAACCACAAGCTGTTGCAAGTGCATATGTTGGACAGTAGGTCTCCTTGTCCTTCTACTAGGGATTGTCGGAGCCACCGCGGGCATTCTTTACCTCGTCTTCAAACCAAAAATCCCCAACTACTCCGTAGATAGCTTGAGAATAAGTGACCTGAGGCTCAACTTTGATATGACCTTATATGCTAAATTCGATGTGAAGATCACAGCAAATAACCCCAACAAGAAGATTGGAATTTACTACGAGAAAGGTGGGCTGCTGAGTGTATGGTACACAGACACTAAGCTTTGTCAAGGTTCAATACCAAAATTCTACCAAGGTCACCAGAACATAACAAAATTGGATATGAGCTTAACAGGGCAAACACAGTATGGAAGCACTTTAATGAGGACATTGCAAGAGCAACAACAAACAGGACGTATTCCATTGGATCTTAAGATTGATGCACCAGTTTCTATCAAACTTGGGAGGTTGAAGCTGAGGAAGGTGAGGATCTTAGGGAATTGCTTGTTGGTGGTGAATAGCTTATCTACCAACAATCTGATTAGCATCAAGGCTAGTAATTGCAAGTTTAGATTAAAGCTTTGAATTTCAATGCATGTATTGCATTAGAATTCTTTTTTCTTTCTATTTTTTTTCCCATTTCCCCCCGCTTTCGGCACTCATTTCTCAGTTGTGATGATGATTTTTTCTATATTTACTCTTTTTTTTTTTTTTTTTGTAATATCAGTGACTAAGGATATAATTATTTTAGGAAAGTAGAAAATTGTTAAATGGAATGCATGCCACCTGCATGCTTGCTGGCTGACATCAAACCACCATGCTAAAAACAACTTTTCTGACTAAGAAAGTGAGCTAAAACTTTACTTCTTACAGTGGTAAGCAGCGTGTTCTTGGAGGACTCAGACACAGAACTAGCATGGGTAAAAGAACCATGACTAGCTCACAAAATCCATGCAGTCTAAGCAAAAACCACGACCAGGATCCAACCCAATCTTCAAAAATGACACGCTCTAGACTTTTTTTTTTTTTTTTGGATTCGAGGAAACCTCACCTCCCGGAAAGCGCACTTTGTGGGTCCAGGTAAGGGAGTAAAACCCCGACTGTCCCAGGCTCTTACAAGAGGTGCACGCCCTGACTCGAACTCAAGACCTGCTATGCAGATCTCAAACCCTTTGCCATCACGCTCTAGACGATTAGACTTGTTCAGAAAAGCACATTCCGGAGGAGACTAGACACACAGAATTACCATATTAGTGAAAGAACCATGATTCGGTCACAAAAATCCAGCAAGTCTTGAGAAAAGACCCCAATCGAAACCTACTGTTCTTCAGAATGTCACACCTCAAACTATAAGATATGTTGAGAATGGCGGAGAGAAAAATCAGCTGTAATTAACCATATCAACAAATTTGGAACTTCCCAGAAGATGGTCAATATTATTTTCTTGTTTGCACCGGCTAAGACAGCGTTTAATTAAAAATTATATGCTGAGATTTTTCCAGTTAAATTCTTTCTCCAAATGGGCAGAGAGGTTTTCTAAGATTATTATTGGAGAGATTTCCACATTTAGGCAGTGAGATCCTGCTTATTCTGATGTAATCTTAACAGTGTTGAAATTATTATTGGAGAGACTTCTTATTGTTGTTAGTTACATTTTAAGATTAGTGATTTCCAATCAATTCCTATTTTTCTTTCTGCATCAATTTCATAGTAAGCCAATTTTTTTTTTCTTATGTACTACAGATGTACAGCTAGTAACTGATGAATAGCTAGATAAAGTTTTGATACCTGTGATTGCTAACCACAAATATTTTAATTGCTAATCAGTCACACATTTGCATACAACT
>Ga0325403_1002325_pt1 | contig 16729 bp, 5 predicted proteins | sample PopdelMetagenome_19_FD_205665 | JGI IMG/M metagenome (GOLD analysis project Ga0325403, IMG submission 205665) | Populus deltoides microbial communities from Bellville, Georgia, United States - Xylem-PdKOR-R4 | ecosystem: Host-associated > Plants > Phyllosphere > Stem > Wood/Secondary xylem...
TATATATGAGGTTTGTACAATGTTGAGGAAGAATTTTGACACTCAATTGATTTTTATTTTGGTAAAATAAACTAAAATTATATTGATATAAACTAATTAAGGGACTAAAATTAAAACTAAAACATATATAATAGACTAGGGTGGATAGATAGGTTAACTTGGCTAGCACGTGGGTCACACACACCTGCGTATGGAGAAAGCCCGTAATATTCAAACAGCATGCATGACTTTCTCTGATGGCCAAACACACTTGTTCGCAATTGCTTTCGAAGCAATGTGTCGAGGTTTGTCATGTGAGGCAGTGTACGAGGGTTAAGGATCAACAATGATACGTCGGTGATAATTTTTCTTCTCTACTCTTTTTTTCTCTCCCCTCTCTTTAAGATTCATGTTCGTTCAATTAAAATTGAAAAATGTCCTATCAATTTCTTTTAATATCAAATTTAGCATTCATTCTTTTAATTTTTATTTCTTGTTTTGGGTCATTTTTAAATTTTTTTTTTTTCAATATCGATTGCCCTTTATATTAGGTTGATTAGGAATTGAATTATGTAAATTTCCTTTAGGTTATTCTAATTTTATAATACGAGTGATGAGTTTAAAAATTAATTCCAGTTGACATATCTATCTTTAATTTAGATCTTTTATTTTTTTATTTTAAACATGCTAATAGTTTCAACTACTCTGAATTGACAATTATCTCATGGAGGAGCATGTCGGTTGGCGCGCGCGGCTTGCATATATGAAGTCTCTATTCAAGTCCCAATTCATAAATCACAACCAGCCATCTAACTGACTTACCGGACCTTGACTTTCCTAGCCAAACCCGACCCGACCCGACCCGACCCAAACTAAAAATCGGAGTGCATCCTGCATGGCATTTAATGGTATTTTTGGGAAATCAAAATCTGGCTGTAACTAGAAGAAAAAAGAAAAAAAAAGAAATAAAAAATCAGTCATCAATTGTTAACAATGGGCTGCGATTGAAAGCAGTTCAAAGTAAATTGGGCTCACACTCCTTTCTCTTTTACTTGATGCTTAGTGGGCTAAAATCTTTTGGATCAGAGCCCAACGCCCCTAACAATGTATTAAAAAAACTAGTAATCAGTTATGGTTGCTCACGAAAAGTGGATATTTTTATTGATTGAGAGCGTGTTTGGTAGTGTGGTTATGAATGTATTTTAAATAATTTTTTATGTTAAAATGTATATCAATGATGTTTTTTCATTTTTTAAAAATCATTTTTGATATCAGCACATCAAAACGATCCAAAACATACAAATCATATTAAATTTTAGTAAAAAAAAATTGAAATTTTTTGGGAACGCGGCCGCAGCCGCGTTCCCAAACATTCCTGAATGTAATTTTCTTTTCTTTTTTATGCAACTACTTTCTGTGTATTTATAGATTCAAAATGAATTTTGACTGAGTTTAAAGAAGGCAATGATCAAGAATCAGAATGGGCTCCGTCTTTTCCTTGAGAGGTGATATTTGTGTATTTTCACTTGTTAACACCTTTTTTAAGTAATGTTTGTCAAATAAATTATAAAAAATTTTAATTTGAAATTTTTTAATAAAACAGTACAATTTATAAATGTTGTGATTATAAATTATAACATTTAAAATTATCACGATTGAAAAAATATTAAAAATATTATAATTCTCCATCATGACATTTACTCAATTTCTAAAATGAAACCCTAAACAATATCCTAACTCCAAACTCTAACTCTAACTAATCTTAAACACTAAATACTAAATTCAAATTTTGAAATCTTTTGTGAACATAAAATTAAAGTTGACCGTAGATTGCTTTGAAAATTGAAGTAGCTTATAATAGAAATTCAAAGCTAAACCTACATAACACGTGGGCTATTGTAACCTAGATTAAATATTATGTAAAAACTTAAATTTTTTTAACTATAATTTCTTAACCAATTCTAACTACTATTTCTTTTATTTTATTTTATTTTCAAGCATATTCATGTAAATTATTTTTTTAACCTGTATTATAGTAATTGAAGTTGCTAATAACGCAACACAATAATCTTGGCTTCATTCACCTATAAATGACTGATTTGAAATTCTGAATAATCTAAAAATGAAAATTGAAAAAATGATCGAAATTAGTAATTTATCAAACATGAAAAAACCTACAACAATATTAACATTCCAACTACAATCAACCTTATTGTCTATTAGATAATAATATAAAATCATATCTTGAAGTTTCATCTAAAAACTTAAGTTATTGGGTTGAGATGTTCTTTGACATGGTATCACAACCTTGATGACCAAACGGTCACGAGTTCGAATCTCACCACTCTCATTCTCTTTTTTAATTAAAATCTAATTAATGGTACAAGGTAGTGTGCACTCGTGTAAATTTCAAGCCCAAAAAGCTCTAACTTGAGAGGAAGTGTTAGAAAGTAATATAAACTCATATCTTGGGATCTTATCTAATAGTTTAAGCTTTTAGGTAAATTGGTTCTTTGACATTGTTTTCATTCACGTTTCCACCTATAAAATTTAGTTTGGGTGAAGGATTGAGGTTAGAGTATTGTTTAGTGTTTGATTTTGGGGTTTGAGGTTAGTTAAGAAAAGGTTTTAGGGTTATGGTATTGTTTATAGTTTGATTTTAGAGTTTGAGTATACGTTGATATTAGAAATCATGACATATTTAGTTTTTATATTTTTCAATCATGACAACTTTAAATATCACAATAAGTATAAATTATGTTATTTTGTAAAAAAAAATAAAAAAATTAAAGATATTATTTTACCAATAATTTAGATAAACAATGCTAATTTTTTAAAAAAATATATGTAATATTTGCACTCAAGTAACTAAAGTACCCTTAACAAAATTTAAGTCTTATTCATTAACCAAAGCAAAACCCCCTTAACCACCTTAACAATGAAACCCCCTTATCCTCCAAAATAACTCATACCATGTTTACCATTAATCATAGTTATACCTCCCTTCCCTTCCCTCACCTTCGAACATAAAAAGGACAAAGACAGCCCAGAAAAAAAGAACAATGTTGTAATGAAAGGCACACACATTAGCATTAACAGAAAACAATCCAGCTTATGTTTTTTTTTTTTCTCTCATTTTAAAGCATGATTTGTATCCTAAACTTTCCTTAATTAATTATCTATGGTGTTTTCAGAACAACAACATTTCCCCCTTCTCTGCCAAGATTCTAAAAGGCAATATTCAATTTGAGAACTTGAATTCAATCCCTCACCAGATGATTAGTCCCAAATACTGGAATTGCAATCATCTCTTTCAGCATCAAAAGGTGATTTTCTCAAATCAGGTTTGTGAATATTCTTATAGTATATGCAAGAAGTGAAAGACCCACCATACAGGCAAAGAAAGTGAGGCATAAATCATAACAATCACATACTAGTATTTTTTAGACAGGTGGCCTGGACTTCATCACAGGCAGAGCTATATTAAAAAAAAAAAAAACCTTTAAAAGCCAATGTAAAGGCATTACTAGTATGTTTTAAAAAATAAAATAAAAAATTTGTTACTCGGGTCATAGATCCTACTAGATGTAATAAATGGTTCCATCTAATTATATGATTAAAAAAAATAATTAGATGATAAGGATTAAAAAGAAACAAATATTAATCGAAAGAATAAAAATCAAATTTAATATAAAAAATAAATAAAACTTAATGATAAGGAAAAAAATTTAAATAAATCAATTAAAAAAAGGATTCAAGACAAAATAAAATGCAATTGAAAGAATGATAACCAAATTTAATACAAATAACAAACAACAGGACACCTCTGATTTTTTGCGGGAGCTTAAGAGAAAAAAGGGAAGAGAAGAAAAAAAAACCACAAGAGCCTAATAGTTGCGACCTTTTGTAAATGCACTGCACCACCTAGAAGAGTGTGGTGTAGCGCTTTCAACGCTATTGTGAAAGCTGTCATTTCATCGTCTAATGATGCCTTATACTCTTCTTAAAAACCGTGAAAGCCACTTATCCTTTGGCGTATGTGATACACACATTAATCTATTTACGATGTCTGTTTACCTCAGTCCCCATACATGTTTTAGTTTTAATTTTGGTCCCTTGACACTTAATTGTCTTAATCTAGCTCAATTTTGATTTTCTTCCCTATAAACCTAAGCATCAGCCGACAAACAAAATGCTTCCTCAATGTTGCTACAACCCAATACTTAGACAATCAAAACAAACTATTAAGTCAAATCTCAAATAAAATCAATATGAAATGATCAAATTAAAAAAAAATTGAGTATATATAAAAAAAAAACTTTTCCGGTCCATAATCTTAGCTAACAAAAAAAAATTAAATATTTGTTTCAACTTTGAATTTAATTCATAAAGCTCTAATTCTTATCAATTAATAATGCATCAAAATATTCTCTCAATACTATGAGGCCCCTAGATGTAGGCATTAAAACAAATTACCACTATAGTTTTAAAAAAATATAATGATAAAGAATTAAATTGAAAAATAAATAAATTAAGAGATCAAAGTGAAAAAATGTTTTGGGACAAGAAAACAAAGGTTTTACTATGCGAATGAACATAGAAGCCCCTCACAGCCTATGGTACATTACTGATTTTATTTTTTTTCTTTAAATTAAATTTATTTATTTTTTAATTTTAATTAAATGCTCAATTAGCCAAAAGGCATATGCTTCACATGTTCATCGATTGATACCTCAGAGAAAAGTGAGTGTCCTTCCATCGATCGGGAATATCCATTTCTATTTCCCTTCGTACCCTTCATGATTCCTTCCAACGATAAAAATTATTGTCCCTCCCATTAACAAGTATTAATCAATCGCGAAAACACACCCAAAATTCAACCTGCAAAAACCCAGCTCACTCCACCCATATATTACTTCCACCCTGCTCATCATGATAACTTCCACTTCTCTCTCCATAATTCCTACTCTCTCCCCTATTCCTTTCTATTCCATCACTTGTTCATCTTCTCCTTCAACATCCTCTTCTTCTTTCCTGTACCCGTTTCTGGTTTCTTTTAAAGTTTCAAACTTTTCTTCTCGTAAACCAAAACCCATTGATCTTTCTTGCAAACAAAACTGCTTTACTGAGTTTCAGAGGCTCAAAAAGGGTGAAAGAAATAAAGGGTGTTTTCTTGTTAGAGCTAAAAGGAATAACGATATGACTATTAGTGAGGTTAGGGAAGAAGACGAAGAGAACCCTCCTTCTTTCCTTGACTACGATACCATTTCAAGGCCTAGACGCATTGCTCTTTTTATTGAGCCTTCTCCATTTGCGTGAGTCTTTGTTACGTTGTTGAATTTTACAAGTTCTTGGAAAATTATGGGCTTAATGCTAGTTTCTTGCATTGTATGATGAGTTCTTGGATCTGTGACTAAACGTTGACTTTGAGTCTCTTTGATTGCTTTGTGTTTGATGAAATGATTGTGACAGTTTCAGGTTATAATTTCCATGCTGTTTTCCCGTTTACATCTGCTGATATCTTCTAAGTAATACTGTATAGCTGTTTGATGACTGAATTTTTTTTTATCTTTAGTTGCTATTGCCTTTTTGATGATTATGTCATGGCCTCTGCTAACTGGCAATGGTGTGAAGTTTGGATCTAACTAGGTGTTATTTCCAATGTTCCATTGTCTCGGTTGATTAAATTATGCATCTGTGTTTTATGGCTTCTGTTTGACGGCATATTAATTTGTTTAGTGTGTATGAAGCTCATCATTTCTTGGAAGTTGTGCTTGACTAGTGTATTTCACCATATGGTGCATTTTGTCAATGATTCCAATCTTCCACTATTTTTTTTTTTTTGGTTGGATGCTATTCCATCATAAATTCCAAATTCATTACTCTCTAAAGACTAAATAGGGAATTTGTTTTAAGTTTCCTCTTTGGAAGGTATTTTTTGTTTGCACTGGAATTTATATTTACTATTCTTTGTATGAAAAAGATTTAGGGATTGAATCTTAGTAGAAGTTAGTCATAGAAGTTCAAAAGCTAAAACTTTTCACCGTGTGAAGAAGGCCAGTGGCAGGTGGTCATGGTAGCAGATATAATTCTTATGGTTCTTGATGCTCATATATTTAGTGACACTTGGTTTTGGTGCATTATCCAATTGGATTGTAAGTATTTTGTTTTGTAATCTCCATTTTATGGTGAACTATTGATTGTCTGCACCTGGATTTAGCTTTCGAGAAAGTCAAACCAGATATCTCTTCGTGTTTTTTGTTTGTCACCTTGTCTCTCCACATTTTTTAAGTTCCATGCTTCAGCTGGCACAACGGATATCATCATCGAAATGTTTCATATACTAACGTGTTTATCAGCATATATATACATGATTTTTTTGTCTATATTTTCTTGATGCTCATATACTGACGTGTATATCAGCATAAATATCATCATTAAGGGGCATCCTGTTATTGTTTTTGTTTTCTTCAATGTTTACTATTAGTTGAGAGTGAATAGTGGGAACTTATTGAATACCATCTATTTCCTTTTATTTTGCAGATATGTATCAGGTTATAAAAACAGGTTCCAGAATTTCATCAAATATTTACGCGAAATGGGGGATGAAGTAATTTACAATACTTTGACTTTTTTGGTGCATGACTATAGTTTTATTTTGTTTTTTCTTTTCCATGCATACTGATGAGGCTTATTAGCTTGAGTGTATGAACGAGGACCAGAGTGCTTGCTCACCCATTTTATATCAGAAAACCTATTTCTCCGGTTTTGGGTTACCAATGGTACTTTAAATTTTGAAAACTTTGAGCACAAATCAAAAGCAAACAGAGTTAAATCAACAAAGTTTTTGATATAGCTTCTTATCCTCTTTCTATTTGTTAATTCAGCCTAACTGGCTCAGTTTGTTTAAAGCTGCTAGCTGCAAAACATCAATTTTGCTCCCTTTCTTTTCTCATCTTATTTTAGGTAATAATGCTATCACATCAAAAAACTAACAAGTTGGCCTTTTAATGCTACTACATGTAGGTGATGGTTGTGACGACACATGAAGGAGTACCTCAGGAGTTTTATGGAGCAAAATTGATCGGATCACGGAGGTTGCTACAATATCCTATGATTACGTGCACATTACCACCGTAGCTTATAGATTATCAGATCCTTACATGTGTACTATTGTGGTTTGCTTTAATTGTTTTCCTGGTTCAACCGCATAATCTAGGAACCAGAGTGTTATTTCAACTTGATCAAAAGCTTTGATTTTAAAAAATAAGATTCCTCTCTTGGTTCTTAAACTTTTTCCCTCTTTACAGCTTCCCCTGCCCTTGGTATCAGAAGGTGCCCCTCTCTCTAGCACTTAGTCCAAGAATAATTTCAGAGGTTGCACGCTTTAAGCCTGACATAATACATGCATCATCACCTGGGATAATGGTGAGTTTTGCATTTGAAGCAAAAAATCTTCATTATATATTGGTTATGCAAGACTGACAGTCACAGTCTTGTACTGCAGGTTTTCGGTGCACTTGCCATTGCAAAACTGTTGTGTGTCCCCATAGTGATGTCTTATCACACTCATGTCCCTGTGTGAGTTTTATTCTCCTATGACCTTTCTAATAGTGTGCTTCCACATGTCTATGCTGCAGCTTCAAATTCTTATGCGACATTTCCTTTGATATGTCAATTGGTTTTTTGCAGAGTTTAATTCTTTGTTTTCATTTGCAGATACATCCCAAGGTACACTTTTAGTTGGCTTGTGAAACCCATGTGGATGATCTTAAGTATGTATTATGCATTTTATACTCATATTACAACAAATTCTGCAGGCTGAAAATTACTGAGTCAATAATGACCTTTGTTTTCTCCTTTCCATCAGAATTTCTTCACAGAGCCGCTGATCTAACTCTAGTGCCATCAGCTGCTATTGGGAGGGATCTTGAAGCAGCTAGGGTGACAGCAGGTGAACATAAACATCTCATTCCTGATCACATAGCTTTTAACATTTCCTTATGCCAATTTTAGTGCATAATGTGCTTTATTCCCAAAATTAATTCCATGAAAATGTTGCTTCTGCATCCATGCAGCTGTGTTTTAAATTGATTGTTATTGCTTGTTTACAGCTAATAAGATTCGTCTTTGGAATAAAGGTGTTGATTCTGAAAGTTTCCACCCCCGTTTCCGCTCTAATGAAATGCGAATGAGATTAAGGTAAGGCCATCCTCTCATTCTTTACAGCTATTTCATTATGCTAGGAATCTGGAATATATCTGGGTGTCATATATTTTTGGTCTAAGCAGCAATGGTGAGCCTGAAAAACCATTGATAGTCCATGTTGGACGACTAGGAGTTGAGAAGAGTTTGGATTTTCTCAAAAGGTATTACATGATCCCCTTTCACTTCTTTATTTATTCGCATGTTTTTCTCCTTTTCATTTTGATGAATGAAAATAATAATTTGTTTTCCTAAATCAGTAGATGCCAAACTCAATGCAATTTCTATGTTAGGCCCACCATTTCTTAAAAGTTCAAATATGATAGTACTGGTAGAGCTGACTCAATAAGCTTTGTTCTCATATACTGTGCTAAATTATTAAATGAAGTGTCTGAAAGCTTTTGCTGCAGATGCTCTCATGGACATTTTACTTGAAAATTGATGTGCATATCCAATAAGGGTTTCGTTGCGATACTTCAGTACTTTTTAATTGTTATTAGCAGTATTTTGAAATGGAATTCTTCTGCTACACTATCATAATTCCCTGTCCCATTTTGTACTGAGGGAGTCATATTTCTGCTCTCTATTCTTCCTAATGTATGACTTGATTGCTTTAATGTTACCCATTTAGTTCTTACCACCTTTGATCCTGAACAAAAAAGTAGTGCTATCATTTGCCAGTAATGAATTTGATTTCACAGGGTCATGGATAGGCTTCCGGGAGCAAGGATTGCCTTTATTGGGGATGGACCATATAGGTACTGCATTCTGAACCTTTTCAATTAGTTCAAAGGAAGTAAAGACTTTATTATGATTCATGACCCTCACAAGCTTCAAATGTTTGATTTTTACAATCTGAAATGTCACCAATGTTATTTTTCAAACTAATTTTTTTTAAGCCAAAACTTAACTTTCCCATTTCAACTAGACAATGAAATTCATATTTACCCCTGTAAAAAAGGTTGTTTAGAAATCCCCAGTATCTTACTTTAGGAAACATGGATTTTTTCTTTTCAGGGAGGAGCTGGAAAAGATGTTTACTAGCATCCCTGCTGTATTTACTGGGATGTTGGGAGGAGAAGAACTCTCTCAGGCATACGCCAGTGGGGATGTTTTTGTGATGCCTTCAGAATCCGAGACACTTGGTCTTGTTGTTTTGGAGGCCATGTCATCAGGAATTCCTGTTGTGGCAGCTCGTGCTGGGGGGATACCAGATATAATTCCTCCAGAACAGGATGGCAAAACTGGGTTTCTCTTTAATCCAGGAGATCTTGATGACTGCTTGAGCAAGTTAGAGCCTTTGTTGGATAACCAAGAACTGAGAGAAACAATGGGCAAGGCAGCACGCCATGATATGGAGAAGTATGACTGGAAGGCAGCGACTAAGAAAATACGGAATGAACAATACAACGCTGCAATTTGGTTCTGGCGCAAGAAGAGAGCCCAGCTATTGAGACCTATCCAGTGGCTAGTAAAACGGCTCTTCCCATCTCCAGAAGTTTAACTGAAGAGGTGATGAAAGTTCGTCTGAAGAGGTAAATTATTGGGAAAAAAAGGGTTTTTTTATTTTATTTTTTACAACCAACTTGCTGTAGTTCTTGTTGTGACAATCAATTAAATTACCATGTGCTCTATTAAATGTCGATAGAAATTAATTGGGTTTTAGGGTCAAAGATTTGATTGTCTTTATCATTTGATTATTTATTATTAGTTAATAACAAAAGGTATTTTCTCTCACATCCTTAAACTCTAACAGGTGGTGTTGTAATATTTATTTAGAACTTGAACTTCATGTTGAAAATTAATCGCTAGATTGAAGAATGCTGCAAGTAAGAAAATGGCAGTATCTTTTGGTGGTACGAGGAATATAGGAGATTGGCAAACAAATGGGAGTGAACGTGCTTATATTTAGCTTTCAATCAATCAGAGCTTATATTTTACTTGATTAGATCTAAACTCCAAGCCACATCACCTTATCCTCTCAACACTCTCCTCCGCATGACTAAATCATTCTTGCTTTAATTTCTTTCTTCTCCCTTTTCAGCTTATTTCTATTTTGGTTTTCTGTAATTTATTATAATCTCTCTAAATAATTCATAGGGGGCTGGGAGGATAGACGGAGATGGAGATATGATTTCCATATTTTGTATTGCATGATAGTTGAAGAGCTAAGGAAATGAAGCATTCTTATGGACTGCAAAAGTGATTTTTTTTAATCATTTTGGTTATTAATTTTATTTTTCACTTTCGATGCTCGAAATATATGAGTAATTAGACCATGCATTATCTATTTTTTTTTAAAAAAAAATCATCGTCGAGTCCTTTTTTTTTTAATAGGCAAAGTGCTAGCCCACCCGGCTCGGGCATCTGATTTTTTTTTGCCGTTTATTATTTTTGTCAATTTAAATTGAAATTTAATAAAATAAGTTCATTTAAAATATATTTGGGATAATATTTTATTAAATTTTTTTTAATTTTTATTTTTTTAAATAAAATTATAGTGTTCTTTTTATAATGAATTTTATTATTTTTTTCCTTTAATTTTATTCAATTTCTTTCTTGTGGATGCTTATTTTAGTATTGTGTAATTAAATAAAAAACATATATACTAAAAACTTTATTTAAAATATCATTGTTTTAATATTAATAAAAAAGTTGAAATGAAATATTCTTTTCCTTAAATTTATATTAAATTTCATTAAAATGAATGAATTAAAAATATATTTAGGATAGTATTTTATAACTACCATTCAATTTCTATTTTGTTTTCGAATCATATTATAGTATTCTTTTTATAATTGTCAGAGTTACGAAAACATGACTCTTTGAAATTAATCCCTAAAAATATGCTATTTCATTGATTTAGGAAAAACTTAAATGTTACTTAAATATTAATTTTAAAAATAGATGATTTCATCAAGTTTGAAAAAAAATAATTTTAATCCCTAAAAAATAAATGATTTTATCAATTTAGAAGAAATTTAACGTCAGTCCATAAAAAAAAAGACATCAAATTATATATTCATGATCAAAATGGGTCCTCTAAGAAAAAGACTTGTTGAAAAATATTATTTTCAAAGGTTTCGATATTGATCCCTAAAATGAGACATTGACTTAAATGATTCACAAAACAATGTTGGTCCCTAAAAACAAGACTTGTTGAAAATAATATATTGTTTGTGAAAAATTCAATTATCGATCCAAAAATAAAAATATATCAAATTATATATTTGTGAAAATAAGTCCCCTAAAAGGCTTGTAAAAAAAGATTATTTTATAAGATTTCAACATTAATAATTAAAAGGAGATATATCAGCTTAAAGATTCGCAATACAATGTTAGTCTCTAAAAAAGGAGAGTTGTCGAGAACAAGATCGTTAGTGAAAAATTCAATATCGGTTTTTTAAAAAGGAGACATATTGAATTATTTATTCGTGAAAATTCAACATATATATATATATCGGTCCTAAAAGAGAGACTAAAACAAAAGAATATTTATGTTTTCTATTTTTTTATGAGACTAGAAGGTCACACGAACATGAAGAGAAATTCGACTAAGCCCTAACTTAACATTCAAGGTTTTAAAGAAAGAAACCCTAGCTAGTTTATTTTGTTCAAGTCATAATTAACTGCTTTCCCTCACAAAACCACATGAATTGTTCTTCTTTTCGTGGTTGAAGACCAAACCAAAAGAAACTTTAGCATTTCAGTCCACATGATTTAATCCTTTTTTGAAGCTATTGGTTTGTCTGCCGAAATAGCGAGTTTGCAACAACAAAGCATGAAGGCCGGATCTGCCATCGATCTTCTTTTATTTCTTACATATGCTTATGCTAAATATTTCGTTGACAAACCAAGCTACCACAAAATACTTTGATTCTTTCAGAAAAGCGATGAAGAAACTGCCATTTACGTACAAACTAGCCTTTAGTTTCTTAAAGAAGATGAATTGACAGATTTGGCATGAACGATGAAGAACACTAACTGAAACTCCCTTTTTTTTTTAAAAAAAAAAAAACTCAAAACCTTAATGTTGGACATGGACTGTTTGTTAAGTAATATTTATCTAGTTTTATTTATTAAGGGTAGAATAGTATTTTCAGTTTAATCTATATATAATTCATTTGTATTTAGGTTAACTTAAGCATTCATAATAAACATATTATTCAGAATTCTAACCTCCTTTTATGTTTCATCTTAATTACTTTAACATGGTATCAGAGGCTAGTTGATCGAACCCTTGGCTTGTTAATTTTATGGAACTCGTTGCCCTTGTAGAAATCATGTTCATCAATGTCAGAGCCACTGCTCGTATCAAAATCATTATCATCATCCACTTCATTCCTTGTAGGATGTTCCAGCACGCTCAATGCATTCATTTGAAGCTTAACTTTAGATTTATTTTTTCAAAACATCAGACATGGGTTGTTTGACCTATTAAAAGATGGAGGATGAAGATCAGGTTTTGTGCTTGCGGCTGAAGAATTAATATCTGAAACTTTATTTTAATTCTTCAGCTTTTGCAATTTGGTATTTGAGTTAAGTTTCTGGAAAAAAAAAAGGGAGTGATATTTTGTTTTCTGCTTCTGCAAAATTTGGTATTTCGACTTTCCTTCAACTTCTGCAATTTGATATTTCTGTTCTATCTCTGCAATTATTTTGGTATTTCTTCTTCTCTTCAGTTTCTACAATTTGGTATTTGCGTTCAATTTCTGCAAAAAAAAAAAAATGGAGTGATATTTTGTCTTCCGCTTCTGCAAAATCTAGTATTTTGACGGTCCTTTAGCTTCTGTAATTTGGTATTTCTGTCTGTCTCTGCAATTGTTTTGGTATTTCATCTTCTCTTCAGTTTCTACAATTTGGTATCAGCTTCTGTAATTTGGTATTTCTGTTCTGTCTTTGCAATTGTTTTGGTATTTTGTCTTCTCTTCAGTTTCTACAATTTGGTATTTGAGTTAAGTTTCTGCAAAAAAAAAAAGGGAGTGATATTTTGTTTTCTGCTTCTGCAAAATTTGGTATTTCGACTTTCCTTCAACTTCTGCAATTTGATATTTCTGTTCTATCTCTGCAATTATTTTGGTATTTCTTCTTCTCTTCAGTTTCTACAATTTGGTATTTGCGTTCAATTTCTGCAAAAAAAAAAAAATGGAGTGATATTTTGTCTTCCGCTTCTGCAAAATCTAGTATTTTGACGGTCCTTTAGCTTCTGTAATTTGGTATTTCTGTCTGTCTCTGCAATTGTTTTGGTATTTCATCTTCTCTTCAGTTTCTACAATTTGGTATCAGCTTCTGTAATTTGGTATTTCTGTTCTGTCTTTGCAATTGTTTTGGTATTTTGTCTTCTCTTCAGTTTCTACAATTTGGTATTTGAGTTAAGTTTCTGCAAAAAAAAATTTTGGAGTGATATTTTGTCTTCCGCTTCTACAAAATCTGGTATTTCGACTTTCCTTCAACTTCTGTCATGGCATTTACTACCAAATAGATTGTTTGGTTACGTTGGTTACTTGCTGCTGATATGAAAGTTTTCTTTTCTCATCCTACTCCTATGAATTGTGACAACCAGAGTTCTATTCAGATTGCTCACAACTCGCTTTTTTATGAGCGAACTAAGCACATTGAGATCGATTGTCATCTTACTCGTCATCATCTCAAGTATGGCACCATTACTTTGCCTTTTGTTCATTCTTCATTGCAGATTGCAGATTTCTTTACCAAAACGCATTTCATATCTCGTTTTCATTTTCTAGTTGGCAAACTTTTGATGCTTGTAGATATCGCATCGTGAGTTTGAGGGGAGATGTTAAGTAATATTTATCTAGTTTTATTTATTAAGGGTAGAATATTATTTTCAGTTTAACCTATATATAATTCCTTTGTATTCAGGTTAATTTAAGCATTCATAATAAACATATTATTCAGAATTCTAGCCTCCTTTTATGTTTTATCTCAATTACTTTAACACTGTCCACCCTTGTAAAACTAGGTCTTTTATTCAATTTCGCCTTCTTTAGGTTTAAAGGTTTTTTTTTCCTCACAGAAACTAAAAGCTACAACACATGTGGCTATCTTTTTTCTTTTTTCAAAAAAAAAAAAAATCATGCCCCAAAACGAACTTATCTTCCCCTTTAAAGTTACAGGTTTTATTAAAAAAAAACTGAAGCTTGTATGACAGTAAAAGGAAAAGCATCAAACTGCATGTTCTTGGTTTGGAGAATAAAACTGTTTTTATTTGATAAATAAGGGAGATATTTTCTGCCATTCTTGGCATTTTGATGGAGGAGAACATGTTGTCAAAACTGCTTCCTCAAGCAAGTGTCTTGCAACAACTCCTTCAAGTATTATGTCAGTAATGTATGTAAGCAAGTAAGACATGACTGCAAAACAAAATCTTAGACAGTAACCATAAGAAAATTCTGCCAATGTTTATGCTTCATATTTGACAATTTCGATTGCTTTTTCATGAATCAGTTTCGTGCTAAGGGGAGAGGAGAAAAAGATGTCATTTGCACACTACAAATTGCAGATGACAAGTGCAGAAAGTGTTGAACATAAGATAACAATAGAGAATCATACCTGATGTGGATTTTTGGACCTTCTTTTTTCCCCACCTTTTTCGTTGTTGTTTGCCAAAGGCTTCGGGTACCTCCCCTTTCTTTCTCCTTTTCTTGTTTCCTCTTTATCTTCTTTACAATGTTAATTTACTCTTGCAGTTAAGTCCCTAACTAGTCGAACAATTGTTCAATCTTGAAGAACAAACCATACGATGCATCATTCATCCCTTTTAATTATTTTTTCTTAAATGGAATGACGTTGTTTTGGGATAATTTCATTTGGGTTCTTGAATTTCAGCGCCTTTTCAATTATAATCCTTGGTTTCAAGAATTCTCAATTTGGATCCAATTGCTCTTTTAACTTCAAATTTATTTCAATTTAGTCCCTAATCCTCTATGATTTTCATCCTCAACTTTGGTCGTTTCTTCTATTTTGGTCCTTGTCCATCCAATTTGTCGCGGGGGCGCGACGTCGTCTGGCGACAGCGGAGGCTCTTGTTGTGCCTCCTGGTGTGAGGTGTTGTGCGCTGGGAAGATTTTTTGGATTTAATCATAAAATTATGATTAAGGTTCAGGAGTCGCCACCTAGTATTATGGTCACTAGGAATCTATGGTTTGTGAGAGTCTGAGTAAGGGACTGGTTGTGCAAGGGAAAGATGCATCACCCCAGTGCACCCTACCTAAAGGTAAACTGCATTGTTGTTTGATTGTTTTTTCCTAGGTCGAGTTTCTATTCGTTGGTCTTTTCTAAGGCTCCAAGCAGATCTCTCTTCATGAGAGAGTCTCTACCTTATCGGGTTAAATCCTAACCGTTCTAAAATCTGAATTTTTAGCATCGCATTTTTACACCTTGTATCTTTAATACTTGAGGGTGTACTTTATTATGTAATTTTACACCTCACAAATATTAAAGTCTATATCTGGATCCTAAAAAAAAGATTGGAAAAAGTTTTTTGACATGTTGGCCAAATACTAATGGATAAATATCATAAACTGGTTACAATATCCATTTTTTATTTTTTTAAACATGAAAAAGATGTAATTTTTGATTTTATGAAGATATGCTTGAAAAAATTTTAGGATTTGGCCTTATGCAATAAAATTTTTTTTCCTTTTGAAAATTTATTTTTTTTGAAATATTTCGGAGAAAACCGGGTATTTTAATACCGGAGTTGTATTTTACAATGTAAATATACAACCAGATATTATGCAAAATTGGTAGAAAAATATTTGAGAAAATCACATTTTTTTTAAAATGATTTTTGAAATTTTTTGAATTTTTTTTTAAATGGGGGCCGGGCCGGATAAATGGTTGAGCCAAAACTGGCCCGGCCCAAAGCTAAGTTAATTATTTTGGTTGCTATATGCAGAATGAATTCTGTATGCAGCGATAGCAGCATTGAGCAACATGGGCGGTTGACACAAGGCAAGGATGGAGAACCACCTAAGGCAGTGAGGGCCTGTGGTCGTGCTGGTAGCAGCGTTGATGGAGAGCTTGGCCGCCGGAGTTTCTACTGCGCAGGAAGAAGAAGTTTGCAGAGGAGAGAGAAAGGCTGGAAGGAGAAGGGAGAGAGAGTCATGGTGGCTGCTTGGTGGTTGTGCTGGCTTCCTGTGGTGGAGCTAGTGTTCGTGGTGATGTATAGGCTGGGTTTGTTGGTGTTCTCGCCGGAGAAGGCAGCTGTGGAGAGGTGGAGAGAGCTGTAGAAGGTTGACGGGGAAATAAGGAAAATGAAAACAGGGGGGAGGCTGGTTTTTTGCGATATTTGGACTCGATGTTCTCCTCCCTCAGGCCATGAAATCCACCTTTATTTATAGGCGGTGGAAGAGGGCAATCTTGTCTACACAGGGGAAAAATTTTCAGCCCTTGATTCGGTTGGAAAGGATCCCAACCGTTAGCTCAAAGTAGGCATGGTGCACTATCAAATCTGCAGAAAAAGCTGCATGAGGTGGCATGTTTAGGTCGACGCCGGCGCTGATTAATTGTCATTCAGACT
>Ga0325403_1002328_pt1 | contig 16716 bp, 13 predicted proteins | sample PopdelMetagenome_19_FD_205665 | JGI IMG/M metagenome (GOLD analysis project Ga0325403, IMG submission 205665) | Populus deltoides microbial communities from Bellville, Georgia, United States - Xylem-PdKOR-R4 | ecosystem: Host-associated > Plants > Phyllosphere > Stem > Wood/Secondary xylem...
CCCGGTCGCGGTTCCGGAGGGGGTGGGAACCGCGACCGGGCGCTCGGCTGCGAGGGGAGGGGTCAGTCGACGCGGTGCAGCAGCGTCAGCGACCTGTCGCGCACCAGGATCTGCTGGCCCGGCGCCAGACCGCGCTTCTTCACGTGCTGCTCCGGGTCGGTCGAGAGCAGCAGCTTCCAGCCCGGCAGGCCCTCGGCCTCGGCGTCGCGGCCGCTGTCGCTGCGCGTGGGGACGGTGAACTCCACCACCACCGGGGAGGCGTTCACCATGATCATGAACTCCTCGGTGTCGTTCGCCCCGTCGGCGCGCGGACCGGTGAGGTGGATCGTCAGCGCCTTGTTCCCGCCGTCGGCCCAGTCGCCGTCGGCCATCTCGGGGCCGTCGGCGCGCCGCATCTCCACGTCGACGTCCCCGAAGTGCCGGGGCCGCAGCGCCGGGTGCTCGCGGCGCAGCGCCGTCAGCTCCTTGGTGAACTCCAGCAGCTCGGTGTCGACGGCCGACCAGTCGAACCAGGAGATCTCGCTGTCCTGGCAATAGGCGTTGTTGTTGCCGCCCTGCGTGCGCCCCATCTCGTCGCCACCCAGCAGCATCGGCACGCCGTGCGACAGCAGCAGCGTTGCCAGGAAGTTCTTCCGCTGGCGCTCGCGCAGCTGGTTCACGCCGTCGTCGTCGGTCGGGCCCTCGGCGCCGCAGCCCCAGCTCTTGTTGTCGCTCTCGCCGTCGGCGCCGCCCTCGCCGTTGGCGTCGTTGTGCTTCTCGTCGTAGCTGGTGAGGTCGTGCAGGGTGAACCCGTCGTGCGCGGTGACGAAGTTGACCGAGCACAGCGGGTCGCGGCCGGTGGTGCCGCCCTCGGTGTAGACGTCACCGGACCCGGTGAAGCGGTGGGCGACGGCGCCGAGCACGCCCTCCTCACCGCGCCAGAAGTCGCGGACGTCGTCGCGGTACTTGCCGTTCCACTCGCTCCAGCGGGCCGGGAAGCCGCCCACCTGGTAGCCCTGGGTGTCCCACGGCTCGGCGATCATCTTCACCGGCGCGAGCACCGGGTCCTGGTTCACCAGGGTCAGGAACGCGCTGTGGGCGCTCATGTCGCCGTCCTGGCGGGTCAGCGTGGTCGCCAGGTCGAAGCGGAACCCGTCGACGTGCATCTCCTGCACCCAGTAGCGCAGCGAGTCCATGACCAGCCCGAGCGCCACCGGGTGGGAGGCGTTGAGGCTGTTGCCGGTGCCCGAGGTGTCGAAGTAGTGGCCCTCGTCGCCCTCCACCAGCCGGTAGAAGGAGCCGTTGTCGATGCCCTTGAGGCCGAACGTCGGGCCCTGGTCGTTGCCCTCGGCGGTGTGGTTGTAGACGACGTCGAGCACCACCTCGAGGCCCGCGGCGTGCAGGTCCTTCACCATCTGCTTGAACTCGGCCACCTGGCCGCCGCCGTCACCGGCCGCGGCGTAGTCGCCGTGGGGGGCCAGGAACCCGATGGAGTTGTAGCCCCAGTAGTTGCGCAGGCCCTTCTCCTCCAGGTGGGAGTCCTGCACGAACTGGTGCACCGGGAGCAGCTCGACGGTGGTGACGCCGAGGTCCTTCAGGTAGCTCGTGACGGCCGGGTGCGCGAGGCCGGCGTAGGTGCCGCGCAGCTCCTCCGGCACGTCGGGGTGCGTGTGCGTGAGGCCCTTGACGTGGGTCTCGTAGACCACCGCGCTGTGCAGGGGGGTGCGGGGCGGGGTGTCGTCGCCCCAGTCGAAGGACTCGTCGACGACCACGCAGCGCGGCATCGAGCCCGCCGAGTCGGCCTCGTTGAGCTTCGAGCCGTCGTCCCAGTGGTGGCCGAAGACCTCCTCGCCGGCGCCGAAGGAGCCCTCCACGGCCTTCGCCCACGGGTCGAGCAGCAGCTTGTTCGCGTTGTGGCGCAGACCGCGGGCGGGGTCCCAGGTGCCGGCCACCCGGAAGCCGTAGCGCTGGCCGGGGCCGACGCCCGGCAGGAACCCGTGGTGCACGTGCCCGGAGCGCTCCGGCAGCTCGACGCGGGTCTCGCGGCCGCCGTCGTCGAACAGGCACAGCTCGACGCCGTCGCCGGTCTCGGTGGGAACGGCGACGTTGATGCCGCCGTCGCGCACGTGGACGCCGAGGGGGTGGGGCAGGCCGGGCTCGATGCGGGAGGCGAGCGGACGGGCCTGGGAGCGGTGGCGGCGGGCCGGGCCGCGGGAGGCGGCCTTCTTCGGCGAGGACGACGCGGTGGCGCTCTTGGACGAGCGCGAGGTGCGGGAAGGGGTCACAGACCACGATCGTGGGGGTCAGGGCGATCACGCGCGACCCGAGCGTCTCCCGACCGGGCGACCGGCGGCCCCGCCGCCCGCCAGCCCCGTCGCGCGCCAGCCCCGCCGCCCGCCAGCCCCGCCGCCGCCGCCGCCCCCGCCGGTCGTCGGGCCGCTCCCAGCGGGCGCTGGCAGGATCAGCCGCATGCCGGCACGTGCTCGGGCCCACCACCCCGCTCCCGCTGGCGCGACCCCCCTCGGGGCCGGCCGGGGGGCGCGCGCCGGGCTGGCGGGCCTGCTCGGCGCCGCCGGGGTGGCGCACTTCCTGAGCCCGGCCCCCTTCAGCCGCATCGTGCCGCGGGCGCTCGGGCGGCCCGAGCCGTGGGTCGCGGCCTCCGGCGTCGCCGAGCTCGCGTGCGCCGCGGGCCTCCTGGCGCCGCGCACCCGCCGGCCCGCGGCGCTCGCGACCGCGGGCCTGTTCGTGGCCGTCTACCCCGCCAACCTGGTCATGGCGCTGCAGGCGCTGCGCAGCGACCGCGCGCCCGGGTGGTACCGCGCCGCGGTGCTCGCGCGCCTGCCGCTGCAGGTGCCGCTGGTGCTGTGGGCGCTGCGCGCGGGCGGAGCGACCCGGTGAGCACCCCCGGCGCCGACGACGTCGCCGCGGCCGCCCTGCGCGCCGCCGCCGTGACCCGCGCCGTCGCACGCAGCGCCGTGGTCGGGGGAGCGGTGGGCCTGGCGGCCTCGGCCGCCGCGTCGGCCCTCGCCACGCACTTCGCCCGCCGCGTCGTCACGCCCGAGCGGGTCCGCCCCGACGACGTCCACGTGCTCGCCGTCGAGGCCGACCGGGTGGTCCTGGCCGCCGACGACCTGTCCACGGCGCCCGGCCGGTACGGCCTGTGGACCGACGGCGGCGCCGTGCACTCCCGCCTCGGCGACGTCGTCGGGGTGGAGGTCCCGGTGCGCCGCGGGGGCCGGCGCGCCGTCGTCCGGCGGCTGCTCGGCACCGACGCCGGCGTCCTGCGCCCGGGCCCGGGCCGCCTCTCGGGGTGGTTCCACGCCGGTGACCCGGGCAGCGCCCTCGGGCTGCCCTTCGACGACGTCGTCGTCGGCTCGCCCGTGGGGGAGCTGCCGGCCTGGCTGGTGCACCCCGCGCCCGGCAGCGGCGAGCAGGACGACGACGGCGCTGCCGCGCGCTCCGGCGAGCAGGGCCGCGTGTGGGCGGTGCTCGTGCACGGCCGAGGCGGCACCCGCGAGGAGTGCCTGCGCGCGCTGCCGCTGCTGCACCGCCTCGGCGTCCCGGCGCTCGTGCCGAGCTACCGCAACGACCCGGACGCCCCCGGCAGCCCCTCGGGCCGCTACGGCCTCGGTGACACCGAGTGGGTCGACGTCGAGGCGGCGGTGCTCCACGCCCTCGACGCCGGTGCCCGCGACGTCGTGCTGCTGGGGTGGTCGATGGGCGGCGCGATCGTGCTGTCGCACCTGTCCAGGTCGTGGACCGCCGACCGGGTGCGCGCCGTCGTCCTCGACGGGCCCGTGCTCGACTGGCGCACCGTGCTCGACCACCAGGCGCGCCTGCACCGGGTGCCGCGGCCGCTGGGCCGGGCGGGCACCGCCCTCATGGGGTCACCGCTGGCCCGGGCCGCGCTCGGCGTCGAGGCGCCGCTCGACCTGGACAGGCTCGACTGGGTCGCCCGCGCCGAGGAGCTGCGCGTGCCCCTCCTGCTGCTCCACGGCGAGGCCGACGCGGTGGTGCCCGTCGGCCCGAGTCGGCGCCTCGCGGACTCGCGGCCCGACCTGGTCACCCTCCTGGAGTTCCCGGGTGCCGGGCACTGCCGGGAGTGGAACACCGACCCCGACCGCTGGGAGCGCGAGGTCGCGAGGTTCCTGCTCGAGCACCTGTGAGGCGTCAGCGGCGCCGGTTCTGCCACAGCTGGACGAGGCCGTAGACGGCCACGGCCGCGAAGAGCGCCAGCAGCGGGACCTTCAGCCACAGCGACATCGGGATGCCCCACAGGTTGTAGGCGAAGTACCCGCCCAGCAGCGTGAAGCCGACCCCGACCAGGTTGCGCCTCGGCTCGTGGGGGCGCTGCCCGGCGCCGCGGGACGCCGGCTCGGGGGCCTGCGCGGAGGGGGGTGTGGGGGTGCTCGACACCCCGGCAGTCTCACAGGCGGGACGCGCCGGCCGCAGGGACCGGGCGGCAGCAGTCCACCAGATGACGCACGGGTGTCCGCTCCGTGGACGCGAGAAGGCCCGTGCTGCGCCAGAATGACGGCCATGGCCCTCGACACCACGTCCAGCGCGGACACCGCGGCGGCGCTGGCCACCCCGGTGCAGGTGCCCAGCGCCCGCTACCGCCAGCGGGTGCTGCTGCTCGCAGCGGGCACGGCGGCGGTCACCGGCGGGCTCGCCGTCATCGGCGCGCTGGTGCTCGGCGTCCCCCTGCGCGACCCCGACGGCTTCCTCGGCCCGGGCTGGGTGCGCATGCCCGCCATCGTGGGCTTCTGCCTCCTGGTCGACGTGCTGCCGCGCGCCGCGTGGCGCCTGCGGGCCCACCGCGAGCTGCGCTCGCCCCGCGGGCTGGCCCTCTCGGTGCGCGACGTCGCCGCGGCGCGGTGGCCGTGGCGCCGGCTGGTGCCCGTGCTGGTGGCGGTGGCGAGCTTCTACATCACCTACGTCGGCTACCGGAACCTCAAGAACTTCCTGCCGTTCGTGCACCACGGCTCCGACGACCTCGCCCTCATCGCCAGCGACCGGCTCCTCGCGCTGGGCAACAACCCCGCCGAGCTCCTGCACACCCTGCTCGGCACGGGCGTCGCCGCCCAGGTGCTGTCGTTCGTCTACATGGGCTACCTGATCTTCGTGCCGGTCTCGGTGGCGGTGGCGCTGATCTTCTCCCGCCAGCTCTCCCACGGCCTCTGGTACGTCACGGCCCTGTGCCTGAACTGGGCGCTCGGCGCGGCCAGCTACTACATGATCCCGGCGTCGGGGCCGTTCTACGCGCTCCCCTGGGACTTCTCCGACCTCACGCGCACCGAGGTGACGGGCCTGCAGGCGGCCCTGGTGCGCAACCGGTCCATCGTCATGTCCGACCCGGACGTCACCGGCACCGTGTCGGGCATCGCGGCGTTCGCCTCGCTGCACGTCTCGGTCGTCTTCACCGCCGCACTCATCGTGCAGCTGGTGCGGATGCCGGCGCTGGTGCGCCGCGGCATGTGGCTGTTCTTCGCCCTCACGGTGACCGCGACGATCTACTTCGGCTGGCACTACATCGTCGACGACATCGCCGGCATGGCGATCGGCGGCATCGCCGTGTGGGCGGGGGCCTGGGCCACCGGGAACCTGCGCGACCCGGCCGGCCAGCGCGCCCACGACGCCGTCGAGCAGGGCTCCAGCGCCGACGACGTGCAGGCCCGCCGCCAGGGGTCGGCCACCGCGCGCTGAGCCCGCACCACCCGCGGACAGCCGCAGGGCCGGTGCCCCGCGGAGGGGCACCGGCCCTGCGGCTGCGCGGCGTTCAAGCGGTGCGCTCGCGCACCTGGCGCTTGATGCGGCCCAGCATCCCCGCCATGCCCCGCAGCCGCAGCGGGCTCACGGCCCGCGCGAGGCCGAGCCGGTCGCTGATGTCGTCGGGGACGGCGAGCAGCTCCGCGGCCGGCAGGCCGTCCAGCCCCTCGCGCAGGATGCCGGCGAACCCCCGGGTGGTGGGGGCCTCGCGGGGCGCTGTCGCGAAGACGCGGACGGTGCGCTCCAGCGCGGGCGCGCCGTCGTCCGCGTCGTCGAGCTCGGTGATGACGAACACCGGCGACTGGCACTCGGGCACGGGCTCGAGCAGCTCGGGGTGCTCGGAGTAGCGCTCCGGCAGGTCGGGCAGCTCGCGGCTGAACTCCAGCAGGAGCTGGAGCCGGTCGGGCTCGGTCAGCGCGGTGAAGTCGTCGACGATCCCGGCCAGGGCCGGGGGCAGGTCGTCCGTGCGGCTCATCAGCAGGTGGTCGGCAGCCGGTCAGCGGGGCGGGGTGCCCGGGGCCTCGCCGGTGGCGATCGGCACGCGCACGGCGTTGCCCCACTCGGTCCAGGAGCCGTCGTAGTTCTTCACGTCGTCGAACCCGAGCAGGTGCCGGAGCACGAACCAGGTGTGGCTGGAGCGCTCGCCGATGCGGCAGTACGCGATGGTCGGACGGCCAGCGCTCAGGCCCTTCTCGTCGGCGTAGATCGCCTCGAGCTCGGCGCGGGGCTTGAAGCGGCCGTCCTCGGCCACGGCGCGAGCCCACGGCACGGACTGGGCCGCGGGGATGTGGCCGCCGCGCAGGGCGCCCTCGTCGGGGTAGGCCGGCATCGACACGCGGGCGCCGGTGTACTCGTCGGGGGAGCGGACGTCGACCAGCTGCGGGGCGTCGGTGCGCAGGAAGGCGAGCACGTCGTCCTTGTAGGCGCGGATCGGCGCGTCGTCGCGCTCCACCACCGGGTAGCCGCCGGCCGCCGGTGCCGCGGCCCGGGGGGCGGGGTCGGTGGTGTACTCGCGGCCCTCGGCCTCCCAGGCGGTGCGGCCGCCGTCGAGCAGGCGCACGTCCTCGTGGCCGAAGAGGGTGAACACCCACAGCGCGTAGGCGGCCCACCAGTTGTTCTTGTCGCCGTAGATGACGACGGTGTCGTCGCGGGAGATGCCCTTGGCGTCCATGAGGGCGGCGAACCCGGCGCCGTCGACGTAGTCGCGGGTGACCGGGTCGTTCAGGTCGGTGTGCCAGTCGACCTTGACCGCGCCGGGGATGTGGCCCGTCTCGTAGAGCAGCACGTCCTCGTCGCTCTCGACGACGACGAGGCCGGCCTCGCCCAGGTGCTCCGCCAGCCACTGCGTGCTGACGAGGCGCTCGGGGTGCGCGTACTCGGCGGAACGGGACGAGGTGTCGTGCGCGACGGCCATGCGGCGACATTAGGTCAGGCTGGTGTGCGCGAACCACCCAGGGCAGCCTCACCAGGCGGGACGCCTCCTGCTCAGTAGGCTCGGCCGGTGCCCGACGCCCCCGCCGCCTCGCTCGTCGAGCGCGACCCGCGCCCCAGCCCCCAGCGCCTCCTGGACGACCTCGTCCCCCCTCCGCACTTCACCGCCGCGCGGTTCGAGACGTACCGCCCGGACCCCACGCAGCCGACCCAGGCCGAGGCCGTCGAGGCGCTGCGCGAGCGCGCCGGCCGGTGGAGCGGCGCCAAGGGGAGCGCCAAGGCGGGCGGGGGAGCGCTGGCCAGGCTCTTCGGCCGCTCGGGCGGCTCGGGGGGAGGCGCCGGCAAGGAGGGCATCTACCTCGACGGCGGCTTCGGCGTCGGCAAGACCCACCTGCTGACGTCGCTGTTCCACGCCGTCGACGGCCCGTCGTCACCGGCCGCCTACGGCACCTTCGTCGAGTACACCAACCTCGCGGGTGCGCTCGGGTTCCGCCAGGCCGTGGAGGCCCTCAGCGCCAAGCGGCTGGTCTGCATCGACGAGTTCGAGCTCGACGACCCGGGCGACACCGTGCTCATGAGCCGCCTGCTGCGCGAGCTGTCCGACGCCGGGACGGCGCTGGCCGCGACCTCCAACACCCTGCCCGACGCCCTGGGCGAGGGGCGCTTCGCCGCGGAGGACTTCCTCCGCGAGATCCAGGCGGTCGCCTCCCGGTTCGACGTCTTCCGCGTCGACGGCGAGGACTACCGCCACCGCGGCCTGCCCACCCCGCCCCCGCCGGCGACCGACGAGCAGGTGCGCGACCGCGCGCAGGCCGCTCAGGAGCGCGGTGAGGGGGCCGTCCTGGACTCCTTCGACGCCCTGGCGGGCCACCTCGCGACCGTCCACCCGAGCCGCTACGGCGCCCTGCTCGACGGCGTGACGTCGGTGCACTGGACGGGGGTGCGGCCGGTCTCCGACCAGAGCGTGGCGCTGCGCCTGGTGGTGCTCGGCGACCGCATGTACGACCGCGACCTGCCGCTGGTCGCCTCCGGCGCCCCGCTCGACCAGCTCTTCCCCGAGGAGCTCATGCGCGGCGGGTACCGCAAGAAGTACGCCCGCGCGGTCTCGCGCCTCACGGCCCTGGCCCGCGAGGGCTCCCAGGTCTGACCCCCTGGGCGGCCGGACGCCCACGACCACCGCGGCCACGGGCGTCCGGTCACCCGTCAGGCGAGGCGGACGACGGCGCTCGCGCGGGCGGGCAGGCGGACGCCGGTGGCGCCGACCTCCGTGGCGTCCGGGTCCCAGGCCAGCACCACACCGGCGGTGCCGGCGCCGTCGAGCGGCACCTCCTGGGCGGTCTCGGCGAGGTTCGCCACCAGCACCAGCGAGCCGCGGCGCACCACCAGCCACGGGTCGCCGCCCTCGAGCGAGGCGTCCCCGCTCGTCGTGGCGCGCACGGCGCGCAGGTCGTCACCGGCGAGGTCCGGCTCGGAGCGGCGCAGCGCCAGCAGGTCGCGGGTCCACGCCAGCTGCCGCGCCCCGCGCCCGGACGCCGGCTCGGACCAGTCGAGCTTGGAGCCCGTGAAGGTCGACTCCTCCTGCGGGTCGGGGACCTCGACGTCGCCCTCCCAGCCGTGGGAGGCGAACTCCTCCGCGCGCCCCTGGCTCACCAGGGCGCCGAGCTCGGCGTCGTGGTCGGTGAAGAACATCCACGGCGTGGTGGCGCCCCACTCCTCGCCCATGAAGATCATGGGGGTGAACGCGCTGGTGAGGACGACGGCCTGCGCGGTGGCCAGCGCGGCGTCGTCGAGGGAGGCGGAGAGCCGGTCACCGGTGGCGCGGTTGCCGGTCTGGTCGTGGGTGGTGGTGTACGCCACGAAGGCGTGGCCGCCGAAGCGGGCCGTGTCGACCGGGGCGCCCCAGGTCTCGCCGCGGAACGGGCTGTACGTGCCCGCGTGGTGGAACACCCGCTCCAGCACCCCGCCGAGCACCTCGAGGCTGGCGAAGTCCTTGTAGTAGCCGCCGCGCTCGCCCGTCATCACCGAGCGCAGGGCGTGGTGCACGTCGTCGGCCCACTGGGCCTGCATCCCGCGCGGGGCGAGGTCGGTGGCCGAGGGCTCACCGAGCGGGGTGACCATGCCGGTGTCGTTGAGGTCGCTCTCGGCCACCAGCGTCAGCGGGCGGCCCAGCTCCGCCGACAGGGCCGCCGTCTCGCGGGCCAGCTGCGCCAGCACGTGCTCCTCAGAGGTGTCCACCAGGGCGTGGACGGCGTCCAGGCGCAGCGCGTCGACGTGGAAGTCGCGGAACCACCGCAGCGCGTTGTCGACCACGAACCGCCGCACGCCCTCGGACCCGGGCTGGTCGAGGTTCACCGCCGCGCCCCACGGGGTGTGGTGCTCCTCGGTGAAGTAGGGGCCGAAGACGCCCAGGTAGTTCCCGGCCGGACCCAGGTGGTTGTAGACGCAGTCGAGCGCCACCCCGAGACCGGCCTGGTGCGCCGCGTCGACGAAGCGCTGCAGCGCCTCAGGGCCGCCGTAGGCGTCGTGCACGGCGTAGAGGTCCACGCCGTCGTAGCCCCAGCCGCGCCGCCCCGGGAACGCCGCCACCGGCAGCAGCTCGACGACGTCGACGCCGAGGTCCACCAGGTGGGGGAGCTCCTCCACGGCGGCGTCGAGCGTGCCCTCGGGGGTGAAGGTGCCGACGTGCAGCTCGTAGACCACCGCGCCGCGGGCGTCGCGGCCCCGCCACGCGCCGTCGCCCCAGGTGTGGGCGCCCGGGTCGAAGACGCGGGACGGGCCGTGGACGTCGTGCGGCTGGTGGGCGCTGCGAGGGTCGGGCCGGGGGTCGGAGCCGTCCACGCGGTAGGCGTAGTCGGTGCCGGGACCGGCCTCGGGGACCTCCAGGGCCCACCAGCCGGGGGCCGGGTCGTCGACCCGCTGCAGGGGGCGGGTGGAGGTCCCGGAGGGGAGGTGGACGTCGATCTCGACGCGGTCAGCGGAGGGCGCCCAGACGGCGAAGCGGTGCACGCCCGCCACCCTCTCGGTGATCATGGGCCTGCGCCACCCGTGGGCGCCGGTGGGCGGTTCAGGCGGGGGCGGGTGCGGCGGCGCTGGCGACCGGTGCCGCCGCGTCGCGCGGGAACAGGCGGCGCAGCAGGTCGGTCAGGGTGACGACGCCGACGGCCGCGCCCCCTTCGTCGGTGACGACCACGAGGTGGTTGCGCGTCTCGCGCACGGTCGCCAGCGCCTCGTGGACCGCCGTGGTGGCGGCCAGCGACAGCACCGGGCGCGCGAGCCCGGCCACGGGGCGCTCCACGGGCTCGGTGAGCACGTCGCGGACGTGCACCACGCCCGACGGTGCGGCCGGGTCGCCCACGAGGATGCGCAGGTGCCCGGAGGCCTGGGCGGCGCGCCGGACGTCGAGCACGGTCCCGGACGCGGGGACGGCGGTGGGGCGCCCGGGCCTCACCACGTCCGCCAGCTGCAGGCGCTGCATGTCCAGCGCGCCCGACAGCTGCGCCGAGGCGGCGGCCTCCAGGGCGCCGACGTTGGCGGAGTGCTCCACCAGCTGCCGCAGGTCGGCCGGGCTCCGCCCCGACGCCACCTGGTCGGCGGGCTCCACCCCGACGCGGCGCAGGCACCAGTTCGCCATCTCGTTGAGCGCCCGGAGCATCGGCCGCGTGAGGAACATGAACGCCTGCATCGGGCGGGCCAGCAGGACCGCCGACTGCTCGGGGTGGGCGATCGCCCACGACTTGGGCGCCATCTCGCCGACCACCAGGTGCAGGAAGGTCACGACGACGAGCGCGAGGACGAAGCCGGACGCGTCGGCCGCCCACCCGGGCAGGCCCCAGTCGGTGAAGACGGGCGTCAGGGCGTAGTGCACGGCCGGCTTGGTGACCGCGCCGAGCGCCAGCGTGCAGGCGGTGATGCCGAGCTGGCTGCCCGCGAGCAGCACCGTCAGCTCCGAGGAGTTGCGCAGGGCCACCTGGGCACCGCGGCTGTGCTGCGCCATGTCCTCCAGGCGGTGGCGACGGGCGGCGAGCAGGGCGAACTCCACGGCCACGAAGAACGCGCTCAGCGCGATCAGCGCCGCGGTCGCGACGAGGACCACCGGGCCGCTCATCGCGAGGCCACCTCCACCCGGTCGTCGTCGCTGGACCGCTCGGCCACCAGGCTCACGCGGATGCTGGAGGGCACGTGCCGCCGCACGGCCAGCACCTCGAAGCGCAGCGCCGGGGGAGCGGGCTCGTCGTCGGGGCGGGCCGGGTCGTCCGGTGGCTCGACCTCCACGGCGCCGCCGACGGCCGGGAGCGCCCCGTGCCGGGCGATGACGAACCCGGCGACCGTCTCGTAGTCGCCGCGGGGCAGGTCGCGGCCCACGGCGCGCTCGAGCTCGTCGAGGTGCGCCTCGCCCGGCACCGTCCAGGGGCCGGCCCCGCCCGGGGCGCCGACCACGAGCTCGGACGCGTCGTCGTCGTGCTCGTCGGAGATCTCGCCGACCAGCTCCTCGGCCAGGTCCTCCGCGGTCAGCACGCCGGCCATGCCGCCGTGCTCGTCGAGGACGACCGCCATGTGCTCCTTGGCCGCCGCGAGGGCGTCGACCACGTCGGGCAGCTCCATGGTCGTGGGGACGAGCACCGCGCGGCGCGCGTGGTCGCGGACCGGGTCACCGAGCTGCTCGGGGCCCGCGCCCAGCAGGTCGGTGAGGTGGACGACGCCGACCACGGTCTCGTCGGCCCCGGTGCCGCTCACGACGGGGTAGCGGGAGTGGCCGGTGGCCATGCGCTCCAGCACCTCGGCGACGGGCACGTCGGCCTGGAGGGTGTCGACGCGGGTGCGGGGGACCGTCGCGTGGTCGGCGTCGCGCTGGGGGAAGTCGAGGACGCGGTCGAGCAGCACCGACAGCTCCTCGGGCAGGTCACCGCTGCGGCGCGACTCGGCCACGATGTGCTCGAGGTCGCGGGCGGTGGCGGAGTGCTCGACGTCGTGCACCGGCTCGATGCGCAGCGCCCTGAGCAGCAGGTTGGAGGAGGCGTCGAAGATGCGGATGAGCCAGCCGAACGCCGACAGGTACAGGCGGGTGGAGCGGGCCAGCCACAGCGCCACGGGCTCGGGCCGGGCGATGGCGAGGTTCTTGGGGAACAGCTCGCCCAGCACCATCTGCAGGCCCGTCGCCAGCACCAGGGCGGCCACCGTGCCGATGCCGACGCCGACCGCCTGCGGCACCGAGACCCCGCCCAGCGCGGTGCCGACGGCCTGGCCGATGAGCGGCTCGGCGACGTAGCCGACGAGGAGGCCCGTGACCGTGATGCCGAGCTGGGCCCCCGACAGCATGAACGAGGTCTGCCGGGTGACGCCCAGCGCGCGGTCGGCCGTCGCGTCGCCGTCGGCCGCCCGCGCCTTGAGGCGCGAGCGGTCGACGGTCATGTACGCGAACTCCTGCGCCACGAAGTACGCGGTGCCCGCTGTGATGACGAGGACGACGACGAGGCCGAGGAGCAGCTGCAGCACCCACATGAGGTCTCCCACGGTACCGGTCGGTCAAGGAACGGTCACCGGGAGGTCAAGAGACGGTCAAGTGATCGCCGGTGGAGTCCGAGGATGCCACCGCGGGAGCGGTCTCGCAGGTCAGACGCGACCCGTCCAGCTCAGGGTGCGCGGGTCGGCGCCGTCGAGGTAGAGCACGCCGCTGAGGTGGTCGATCTCGTGCTGCATGATCCGCGCCGCCCAGCCCGAGTGGACCTCGTCGAAGGCCCGCCCGGCCTCGTCCTGCCCGGTCACCCGGACGCTGCGGTGGCGCGCCCGCTCCGCCTCGTAGCCGACCACCGACAGGCAGCCCTCCTCGAAGACGACGAGGTCTCCGCCGTCACCGGTGCCGTCGGCCCCGCCGACGACCACCGGCTCGTAGGCGGGGTTGACGATCACCCGGAACGGCAGGTCCGTGCGCTCGCGCGGGTCGTCCTCGTCGTCACCGGAGTCCTCCACCACCGCCAGCGCGAGGCCGAGCCCCACCTGCGGCGCGGCCAGGCCCACGCCGGGCGCCGCGTGCATGGCGGTCTTCATGGCCTCCACCAGGTCGGCCATCAGCTCCGGGGAGAGCTCGCCGGCGTAGGGCTGCGCCACCTCGCGCAGCACGGGGTGGCCCGCCTGCACGATCGGGAGCGGCTGGGTGCCGCGGAGCAGCTTGCCGACCGCCTTGCGGAGGTCCTTGCTGCTCATCGGGCGCCGGATGCCGTCGACGACGCTGGTGGGACTGGACTGCTGGGCCATGCTCACGGCGCAGCATCCTCCCCCAGGTCCCGCACGAGCAGCGCGACGGGCATCGTCTGGAGCAGCGAGGCCAGCGGCACCGGCCCGCCCGGGCAGCGGGCGCCGGTCAGCGCGTCGCGCCACCCGCCGGCGCTGCCGTCGGGCGCGGTGACCTCCGGGAGCACCACCGAGTGCTGTCCCCAGCCGCCCAGGCGCTCCAGCGACGCGGCCAGGCGGGTCGCGACGACCACCACCTGCGGCGCACCGCCGTCGACGGCGGTGGTGCCGCGGCCGAACGCCACGGCGTTGCCGGTGGAGGTGGCCACGGCCGCGTAGGTGGCGGCGGCCTCGGGCGTGCCGGTGAACCACTCCGGGTGCTCGCGGCGCAGCCGGAGCGCGCGCGAGGTGACCAGCAGCTTCTCGTCGGAGAGGTCCTGCGGGCGGGCACCGGCGTCCAGGCGCGCCAGGCGGGTGCGCCGCTCGGCGTAGTCGACGGGGCGGCGGTTGTCGGGGTCGACCAGCGACAGCGAGACCACCTCGGTGCCCTGGTAGACGTCGGGGACGCCCGGCATCGTCAGCTGCACCAGCTTCTGGCCCAGGACGCCCACGCGCACCGGCCCGGCGATCCGGTCGCTGAACGCCTCGACGGCGGCCAGGACGGCCTCGTCGCCCAGCACGCCGACGGCGAAGGCGCGCACCGCGTCCTCGTAGGCCTCGTCGGGGTTCGTCCACGTGGTGTGGCGCTTCGCCTCGCGGATCGCCTTCTCGAGGTAAGCGAGGAGGCGCTCCCCGCTGATCGGGCCGCCCGGCCGCCCGTCGCGGACGCCGGAGCCCCACGTGCCCAGCAGCGTCTGCCAGACGAGGTGCTCGGTCTGCCCGTCGAGCTCCTGGCGGCGGTGCGCCGCCGCCAGCCGCCGCCAGTGGCGCAGGGCCTCGGCGAACTCCAGCGGCACCTCCGACAGGACGGCCAGGCGGGCGCGCACGTCCTCGTCGCGCTTGGTGTCGTGGGTGGTGAGCGTCGTCATCGCCAGCGGCCAGTCGCGGACGTGCTGGGCGGCGAACGCGTGGAACTCCTCGGGCGCCACGCCGACCCGGTCGGGGTCGCCGCCGACCTCGTTGAGCCCGGCCAGGCGGAACCAGCGGTAGAAGGCGGTGTCCTCGACGCCCTTGGCCATCACCGGCCCGCAGGTCTGCTGGAACCTGATGATCAGCTCCGCGCGGTCGCTGTCGGCGATCCGGCCGGCGCTGCCGGCCTCGCGGCCCAGCAGCAGGTCGACGACGACGTCGAGGGTGTCCCACCGCTCCTCGGGCAGGTGCGCCCTGGCGTGCGCGGCGGCCTCGTCCATGACGCGGACGGCCTCGGCGGGCGCGGGCTCGCCGGGCACCACGTAGGCGCGGTACCGGGGGAAGGCGACGAGGAGCTCGACCACGCAGTCGCGCAGGGCCCGCTCGGTGTGGTCGCGCAGGCGGACGTCGACGGCGACCATCTGCACCAGCAGCTGCACCAGCCGGTGCACCTCGGCGTACAGGCCGCCCTCGACCATCTCGCGCTTGGCCTGCTCCACGACGGCGGGGAAGCCCTCGGACGAGCCGGTCACCTCCGCCATCAGCGCGGACAGGGGGCTCGCCCCGGCCGGGTCGACGAAGAGCCCGCCCACGCGGAGCAGGGCGTCGTAGCCCGTGGTCCCCGCGACGGGCCAGTCGTCGGGGAGGTCCTCGGCGCCCTCGAGGATCTTCTCCACGACGACCCAGGCCCCTCCGGAGCGCTCGGACAGGCGGCGCACGTAGCCGCGGGGGTCGGCCAGCCCGTCGGGGTGGTCGATGCGCAGCCCGTCGAGCCTGCCCTCGTCGATCAGGCCGAGGAGCAGCTCGTGGGTGGCGTCGAAGACCTCCGGGTCCTCCACGCGGATGGCGGCGAGGGTGTCGACGTCGAAGAAGCGCCGGTAGTTGAGCTCCTCGTCGGCCACGCGCCAGTGCGCCAGGCGGTACCACTGCCGGTCGACCAGCTCGGCCAGCGGCAGGCTCTCGGTGCCGGGCCGGACCGGGAAGACGTGGTCGTAGTAGCGCAGGAGCGGCTCGCTGCCGCTGCGGTCGAGCTCCAGCTCGCCGGAGCCCAGCACCTGGCCGATCCGCGAGCCCAGCACGGGCATGAGGATCGCGTGGCCCGAGGCCCACCAGTCGACGTCGAACCACCGGGCGAAGGGGGACTCGGGCCCGTCGCGCAGCACCGACCACAGCGCGCCGTTCAGGCGAGCGGGGGTGGGGACCGCCATGTGGTTGGGCACGACGTCGGCGACGGCTCCCAGGGAGCGCTCGTGGAGCCTGTCGACGAGGACGTCGAAGGCCTCGCGGCCCCCCGCCTCCGGGTTGATGCGGGAGTGGTCGACCACGTCGTACCCGTGCGCCGAGCCCGGTGCGGGGGCCAGCAGCGGCGACAGGTAGGCGTGCGAGGCCCCGAGGGCGTCGAGGTGGTCGACGACGGCGCTGGCGTCGTCGTAGGTGAACTCCGGGCGCACCTGGAGGCGGTAGGTGGACACCGGCACGGGCCGGCCGGGGGCGGGCCGGTGCTGCTCGGCGGAGCCCCCCTGCTGGCCGTGCTGCTGGGTCTGGTGCTGGGTCTGGTGCTGGGCGGTCACAGGAGGGCCTCCACGGAGGGACGGGTCACGACGAGCATGCTGCGGCCGGGCAGGACGACCTCGGCCCCGGCGGCGTGCACCTGCGGCGCCAGGACGGCGCGCGTGGCGCCGCGGCCGGCCACCTCCACCTCGACGGTCTGCTCCTCGGCGGTGCTGATCACCACCGTCCACTCCCTCCCGTACTCCTGCGGGGGCAGCGTGAACGCGACGTCCTCGTGGGAGGCGTTGAACATGATGTAGAAGCTGTCGTCGACGATCTGCTCGCCGCGGGGGTCGGGCTCGGGGATCGCCCAGCCGTTGAGGAAGACCCCGAGGGAGCGGGCGTAGCCCGTGGACCAGTCGCTGTGGGTCATGTGCTGGCCGGCGGGGGTGAACCAGGCGATGTCGCCCAGGGCGCTCTCACCGCCGTGCTGCGCGTCGCCGGCGAAGAACCGCCGGCGGCGGAACACCGGGTGGTCCATCTTCAGCGCGATGAGGCGCTGGGTGAAGTCGAGCAGGGAGCGCTGCTCGTCGGTGAGGTTCCAGTCGACCCAGGCGGTGCGGCTGTCCTGGCAGTAGGTGTTGTTGTTGCCCCTCTGCGTCCGGCCGAGCTCGTCGCCGTGGAGGATCATCGGCACGCCCTGGCTGAGCAGGAGGGTGGCCAGCATGTTGCGCTGCTGGCGGGCCCGCA
>Ga0325403_1002329_pt1 | contig 16715 bp, 12 predicted proteins | sample PopdelMetagenome_19_FD_205665 | JGI IMG/M metagenome (GOLD analysis project Ga0325403, IMG submission 205665) | Populus deltoides microbial communities from Bellville, Georgia, United States - Xylem-PdKOR-R4 | ecosystem: Host-associated > Plants > Phyllosphere > Stem > Wood/Secondary xylem...
TTGATTCACGAGACAAGACCATAGCAAGAGGCCCAACAAGAATTGTCTGTTTTATGTCCAGACAGAACCCAAATGGTTGTTGTTCTTCAGTTCTCACCAAAAACCCCTAACGTTAAACCCTACTCGCAGAGCTCCTTTCCCTTTCAAAGCTCTCTCCACCCAGCCCCCTTTATTTCCCTCTTTCTCTGCTAAAAAGCAAAAAATCTTTTCTGGGTTTCTGTTTTTTCGCTGAAAAATATATAATATTAACGATAACCATGAACAGGAATCCAAGGAAGAGAGGAGGCCCCCCGGGAAGAAACAAGAGGGGGGGCAGCAAGTTTTCTATGAATAGAGATCCCTTTTTCAGCAACAACAAAAGGCGTAAGAAGGGTGAGGATGAAGACATCGAATCCGAGGAGGAGGAGGAGTTGGACGGAGGAATGCTAAATGGTGGAGGAGAATCAGGGGAGGATGAAGAGGATGAGGAATTAATACCGGAGGAGACGGCGGAAGAGAAGAGGCAGCGGATTGCGAAAGCAGTGGTAGAGAATCTTAGAGCGAGAGAGAAGGAGCTTGAGGGTGAGGAGGATGAAGAGGGGGATAGAGAGTTTGAGAAGGAAGGTGAGAGGGATTCTTCTGTGGCTAAGAAATTGATGCAGCAACAGCTTGAAGAAAGTGGTCGCTTGAGAAGAGCCATTGCTTCTAGGTAAAAATAAGAGAAAAGTCCTCTTTCTTTTTTAAATCCATTTTTGCTTAACAATTTATGAATTGTTAGGATTAGTAACTTATCGGGTTTTTATTCACTGTTTCTATGCTACGTTACATTCTTTATTGTTTGTTTTGATTTTGTGCCCAAATGGTATCCTCGGGCCAGTTTTCCTGTCGTACATTTTGTTTGTGCCTGAAAAGACATGCCACTAGCATTGTGATGATTTTTTTTTTTTAATTTGCGAATTCTTGAACCTCAAACAAATCGTCTCCAATTTTAAACCTTTTTCCATTAGTAATTGATTGATTGTTTTACTCACTTTCTAAAGCTGAATTGAGCTATTTCTAGAGTGCTACTTGCATGATGTGGGCTAATCAAACTTAATGTTTGCTTTAGTGTTTCTGAAAGCTGAAGAACACATCTTTTCTGTTAATGTCATAAAGTAGGGAACTTTAAGGGCATCTTTAGATGTTTTAATTAGGATGGCATGTATATGTATTTTGTTTAGAATGCTTACATTCATGAGTACCTAGGGTTCAAAAGCCAGAGAGTGTCGATGGATTTGAAGTCCTTGTGAAGCATCGGCAATCTGTTACTGCTGTATGCCTTTCTGATGATGACTCGAAGGGCTTTTCTGCTTCCAAAGATGGCACAATTTTGCATTGGGATGTAGACAATGGAAAAGCTGAAAAATACCAATGGCCTAACGATGAAATACTAAGATCCCATGGGGCCAAGAATCCAGAAGGTCGAGCAACTAAGCATAGCAAGAATGTTTTGGCATTGGCTGTTAGTACTGATGGTCGGTATTTGGCCAGTGGAGGCTTGGATCGGCATGTTCATTTGTGGGACACTCGTACACGAGAACATATTCAGGTAGATGTTGCTTAATGCTCTGCATTTCTTAAGCTCCCTCTATGAACTTTTATGTTTTATCTTAAAGAATTCAACTTGTAAATCTGGTATTGAACAACAGAAGAAGCATAAATTCTACCCTTGTTCCCAAAATGAAAGCACCAGATGAAGAAAACATAGCAAATCACAGTATTAGCTCTTGTTGCTGACATGTGGGAGATAGCTGAATGTTCAAGCTAACACAGCTCCTTTTCAAAATAAGGAGCTAATATCTATTACAACTACACAATTCCGGCTAAATATTGATTCTTAGAGCATTTCTAAGCAAATTTTTTTTAAAAAAAATCATCAGATTAACCCAGACTACTGCTGTTTTCATTAAGTTTTTACAATATGAGTGGTTCTAATCTTAGTCCCATACCAATAGTTTCTAAAGTCTTGTCTAAATTTGCATACACCTTATCTGGAACTCTCAAGATAAGTTATCTATCCTGCAAAAGATGCAAGTAATCTCATATCTCAAATTGCTGTAAGATTTTTTTTCCTATTAAATATCATTCTTAGTAGATGCTCTTGTAGTGTTATATTAGCAAGATTTCAATTATTCATATTAGTAGCATATTGTGTCATTTCCTATCAAATTTTGTGTCCTGTTAACTTGTTATTCTCTTCTATTATCTATTTTACAGGCTTTCCCAGGTCATAAAGGTCCTGTCTCATGTTTGACGTTTAGGAAAGGGAGTTCAGAACTTTTTTCTGGTTCATATGATCGATCAATCAAGATATGGAATGTAGAAGATAGAGCTTACATGAACACATTGTTTGGTCACCAAAGTGAAGTGTTAACAATTGATTGTTTGTGGCAAGAACGAGTGCTTGCTGTTGGACGTGATCGGAGCATGCAATTGTTTAAGGTATATAAAATAATGTTTTGATATTCACTTGGCCCACATGAAAGGAGGCATTACTGGTCGCATAAACTTGAGTTTATATCTGAAAATTAAATTGCCAGGACTCTTCTTTTGAAGCTATGACATTTCTATTCATGAATATTGGCACATGAATGATGACCTGTATAAAGAACAATCAAAGTGCAAAGGAATCATTTTTAATGCCTTTTTCTCCATCGGATCAAATTCTCATCTTGATTTTTCTAAATTTATGAGAAGATGATTTGTACATGCTCTAGTTCCATGTAAATTTTCAGTTGTAATTACTTAACATCCTTTTTCATATTCTACGAGCAGGTCCATGATGAGTCAAGGCTGATATTTCGTTCTTCTACGTCATCTTTGGAGTGCTGCTGTTTTATTGACAACAGCGAATTTGTGTCTGGATCAGATGACGGAAATATTGAGCTTTGGAGCGTACAAAAGAAGAAGCCTGTGTACATTGTTAAGAATGCTCATACTTCGTCGACTGATGTCAATAATGGTGAACTGAAGGATAATGGAAGAAATTACAATGGTCATATTGGTAAATACAAAGTTTCTTGCTGTCCTTTCACTGCATCTTTGAGGAAACTAGAATCTAGTTGCGGATTTGAAATATTATTTGGTGTCACTACCTGATTTCTTTGGTTGCATTGTGTTTTGCGGAAAAACACCTGACCTGTGGTCATTAAGTCTTAATTTGTTTGTCTGCATGCTTAAGATTTTCAGATTGATTTTTCCTCTAATGACCTGGAAACTATTGTTGTTATGCAGCATCTTCCTGGGTAAGTTCAGTTGGTGTGTGTAGAGGCAGCGATCTTGCTGCCTCAGGGGCTGGAAATGGTTCTGTACGCTTATGGGCTGTAGAAGGTGCTGGCAAAGGCATCCGGCCCTTGTATGATCTTCCATTGGTAAGTACGCCAGTTGAATAACCTTTTCAATAACTGATATTTGGTTGTCAGTAATGGTATAGAAATACTATCAAATGGAAATATCGGAATTCTTTTTGCTCACCTTCCTACCTTCTTTCACCCACCAGCATCACTTTCCCGTTTTCCATTCTCTGTTTTCCTCTCTCTTGTTACATATGTTCCTTCTGATGTTAAATTCAGCTACTGTGCAATTCATCACTTATCAGCCTATTGTATAATGCAGACTGGGTTTGTAAATTCTCTGGCCTTTGCAAAATCTGGAAAGTTCCTTCTCGCTGGGGTTGGACAGGTAATTGTATAGATCGATCTCGTGTTTTTTTAATTAAATATTTTTAACATGTTTATGATGTTTTATTATACAATTTTGTAATGCTTAAAGTTATTTTTGCTACAGGAACCTCGCCTAGGGAGATGGGGACACAATTCAGCTGCTCGAAACGGAGTTGCAATCCAGCAGTTGAAGCTTTTGTAGAGTAGAAAGAAGGATTTGATCCTTTACAGTAATGATTACTTGAGAAAGTAAATGAATATTCCTCGGTCCTTGTAACTCAATTTTGTTCAAATCTAATGGTTTATACCAGTTTATTCGATATCTTGCTGCACATTGTTAAGTGAATTCTCTCCTCCTAATTTTCGTGGTTGATACTTTCGTTTGGAAGGAAATACGAGTCATGATTTCTCAAACAATTGTTATTTATAATATCTGTTCATCCTTATTAACTGTCCTCACGACCAACAAACTGTCCATCTCTAGAGAAACCTTCACGTACCCCATACCGTGCGGCCATAACAGGTGCATCAACCATTTCCAGAACATTCATGGCTGTCAGCATCACCTCCCCCTTAGTATTTCTGATAATGACTCCCCAACCAGCAACAGCTGCGTCTGTATTTATTTTAAATGCATCCCCTGCTGGTCTCTTCCAACGTATAATTGCTGTCCTCCATGCCCATTATTAGTCCTAGCATTCTCCTCGTAAGCTTTCAGCAGAGCATAGGCCATCTCATTCACCGCAGAAAATCTTAATCAAACTTGTAATCCTTTCTCATAAAAAATATAAGAACACATCATAAAAGTAAATCATTAATATTAACAGAAAATGGGGAAATTACTGTGTTGGTACCGTGGATCAAGACCCAATGGACTGTGGACTTGCACAGTTGATCTTCTCCCATGATGTGAGGCAATTTTGTCCTTGGGGGGCTTTTGGCTGGAGACGTTTCTCTTCTTTGGGCTTCGGTTGGTGCTTCCTCCTATGGCTGCGCTTGGTTCCTGCTAACTCACAAGAGTCCTTTGCGCTCTTTCTTGAGTTTTCTTAGGGGGTCTGGGACAGCCGGGTTTTCTTCGGCTTAGGCCTCCTCTGGGTCTGTTCGGGCTCCTGTTCAGCAGCGTTACTTGAATTCGGAAACGGCTTAAGGCTCCAGGGAAGGCTTTGTTTTTTGTGGCGGTTGCTTTGATTTTTTATTGATTATGGCTATTTGCTCAGAAAAGGTGGACTGCAACGATGATTATGCATGAAATGCAAAGCTCACTTGGCTGGGTCTTGGTCCTTGTGCAACCATGGAAGAGTTGTCAAGTACATGCATGATTCTAGTACCGACTAGCAATGCTCCTTGTAGAGGAGTCTGCTACTTTATCAGTAAAAAATATCATATGCATCGTGACAAACAATCTCCAATAACTGCAAAATGGGGAGACCAAAAGTGTAAATCTAAGAGCTGCAAATAAGAGATAAAACCTTTACTACAAAGGACAAGACCCACAAGAATATTGGGATTGCAACATGCAAAGGCAAGAGAAAAAGACCTAGATTGCCTCTGATAAGAAAACCCTAGAAAAGCCCCTGGGAGGCTAGGAGCCAGGGATCCACTGGTCAGGCTATACCCATAACCGGGGAAAAAACTTAAGATATGTTATCTGTATCCATCAAGGTTTCCTATATGCATTGATATAGATTATCTAATGAGAGTAGTGTGTGTGTGTGTGTGTGTGTGTATAAACAATACTAATATTTATGTTTTGAATAAGATCATTTAGATAAGTTTCATATTGAGTTTGATAATATTCATGTTAAAGTAATTATCAAAAAAAAAAATCCATTTGAATGAGATTATATCCATCAAAAGTAATTATATCTATTATTAATCTATGTTAATTAAAAAAAATAAAGATATGTCAAGAAACACGGGGAAAATCATTGATGAATTAAAACTATTTATATCAAGAAATACAGGATAATAACTTACTTGACAAAGTGATATTTGGTTCCTGAACAAGGAAGAAAACAATTAAGAAAAATATTTTATCAAATGCTTTTTTTCCAAAACAGTAACATCTAGGTTTTGGGAGAGAAGTCCCAAAACGCCAAAAGCAAATAATTTTCCATTCGGAGCCTTTTTTATGCTGAGATGTTTGCCTTTGACAGGTAACTTTCAATAGAAATCGGTGTTAAGTTTGTGGGGCATGATCTTCCAAAACTAGTTTTTATAGGCATGAAACTCTAACCGAAACAAAGATTAAAAAAAAAAAAAAAAAGGGAATACGGGTGGAAGGGGGATGGCAAACAAATAAATAGCGAGAACTTGATGACAACGCTGTGAGACTCAAACTGGACAAGGTGAAGTATCAAGAAACTGCAGTGCGGATGATGAGCGTGAGGAAAATCTGCTAAGAACAAACAAGCTCATGCAAATCCTGTCAGGTAATTGTCCACTGGTGCTACCGATGTTCACATATCGGCATAAAATGCCCTGTTGGGCTGTAGTTTGGGTGGTTTCTCCAGCTAATAACTCTCACAAAATACTATCAAAACACACTTAAACATAGCATATCATTGCTGTAATTTTCTGGTACAAAACTCACACAAGAAAGGGATTACAATGGAGGAAACCACCCTCTCTGCTGCTGTTTCTTCTTCTCTGTTACAGCACCTGTTTCTGCCTATTTTCAGCCTAACTTTCGGCTGTACCTACTATCATTCTCTTCAATAATTTCAGCCCCATGTACCCTACCACTTGGACAAAATAATACACTTACCACACATTCAACTCTAGTGAACTTTAAGCTAACACTAGTCAACTAACTTTACAGCACATTAATAATAACATGCCCCTATTAGGTGGCATTATAGAATCTGAAACTTAATCTACATGGTTAACCTTCATGATTAGGAGGCATTCTAAACTTCCAAGCAAAAAGATATTCTACATGTAAGAGTTAAAGTTTTAGCCAACCTTGATTTCAACAACTAAAACAAAACACAGGTTGAAATGAAGAGCTCATTCTAGAAGCTACATTACCATAATAAATCATATGAAACATAAAATTTAACTAGCTTTCTATATGACACAGGAAAATAGATGAATGAAAACACCGGGAGTTCTTTCATTTGTCCTTCTGAAATTTCTCCACATATGCCTGCAACAAGATTGATAAATAAATAAATACGATAACAAAATTGCAAAAACAATGTGTAAAATAAATCATAAAAAGAAACATCGGTGCGCCACATAAATTTGTACCCCATAAAGGGATGAGAATGAGAAGCACTGGGAGAATACAGGCAAGGAAAAGGCTGCATTTGTAATCAAATTCATATTCCTTTCAAAATCAAATACAACATGAACAAGCACATCAACGCTCACCTGTACAAGTTTCGTCAGCTTTGGCTTTGAAACCGACAGATATTGTTCAATTTTTTCCTGCGTTGTTGGAATACTAGCACTGTGCATGGTACCAGTAACTTTGTCAACCACTTTCTTAACTATGTTCTTGTAAGCGTCTTTGCTGATTTGACCTTCCTTCCATGCAGGTTTCAGAAGATCCTTAACAAACTCCACCAGTGCAAACTTAAATGCACGATTTCCCTTGGCATCCTTGTTTTTCCTGCTCTCATCAGCTTTGCCATCACCGTCACTGTTCTCTAAGGTACCATTTTCTTGTGCGGTCTTATCCTGCTCTTGCACTTTATTGCCTTCACCAGACCCCACCCCATTGTTTTCCTTGGTAGCTTCAGAACTCGCAGCTGGTGCTGGCTGATTTAACTGGGAACTCTTTTCAGTAGACTCTTGCTCCAAGAAGAACTTGTTAAAGTCACCACCATTGGGTGCAGCAGCAAGAGATGAAGGGGACAAGCTTTTGGATAACAATTCTAGTTTCTTATCTGGAGGATTAGTATTGACATTAAGCTTCCCAGGCTCAACACTGTCGCACATAGGATCATACTGCTTCCGGGGTTCAACAGCTTGATTTGGCTGAATGGTCACTGCAGAATCTGGTTTCACAGTGACAGTGCCCTCTGAGTTGGCAAAGGTACCATCATGCGAATTATGAGCTTCATAAAGTTGTGGAAGCTGCTGTCCATTCACAAGTAACTGAACCAGAGTGGCGGATAGGTTGGTAAGCTGAGTCAAATGTTCATTACTGGCCATGTTTTGTGCTGTTGGAATCCCCAAATTCGCATGTGGAGCATTTGGATTCCCAGTATCTGGAATGTTGATCACTGTCCTCTCCTGAAATGGTGTTTGATTTTGAGGATTTGTTGTTGTCCCTCCTCTTGAAGCATTGGTCAAGATTGCTTCTTGAATTTGTCCAACACTATTCAAATTCAGAATAGGTGAAGTATTTGAACTCTGGCCATTTTTGTTGAAGCTTTGTGATGCAAGGGTGTTGGCAGAAATGTTTATGTAGGAACTAGCAGTTTTTGCAGTCACACCATCATCATCATGCGGCAAAGCACTACCCCCAACCTCCTTTAAATTAAAGCCCTGTTGAATGGAAGATGTTTCATTTGAAATTGGCGGCATGACTGCAGCGGTATCATGCATCCGACCTGAACCCTCTTGAAGTTCATGACAGGATCCTTCGTTGATATGGTTAGAAGGTTGCAGTCTGTAGTTCCAATCCGGAGACATTTCCATATCACCAAGCCAATTCTCAGAAACATTAGTGTTATCACCAGAATTTTCAGTCTTCCATTGGAAGGCTTCCTTTTTGTCGATCTCAACCACTTCATTTGTTGGAGGATTACTGGCTGTCTTGTCCTCATCAGGATTATGGCCCCATCCATCCTCCATATGCCGTGCAGAGAGCCTCAGATTAGGTGCGTCCAATTTTTCATTTTTATCCTCACTCAACTTTGCAGAGTCTGAGGTATGACTTTCCCTCCATTTTGGACCCTTCCATGATTTTTCCAATTCATCCGAGTTTTGGCTTGGTGGCCACCTAACATCTCGTGATCTTTTGTCAGGACTTGCAAGTGTCTGATCATGATGAGAAAACCTGCAATATTTTCCATTCTGGCAATTGCCAGCAGCAAAAAATTTGCAGGGAATATCAGCTGCTCTGCGGGTTTCACGCTCAGCACGTCTCTCTGGAGATGCATATCTACGCCTTCGGTCATTATCTGTTTCTCTAATCACCTCATTTGCAGACCCCCTACTGGATGGATCAGAAGCACCATGATGAGCATGCCTGCAGGATTCACCCCTTCTACAGTTTCCCTTTAGAAAATTAGTGCAGCAATTGGCAGATCTTCCACTCCCCATTGGGTACTGCTTAGTATCATGAGAGATAGGATATTTAGAAGCTGCAGTTTTCCTGGGTCTTTCCCAATCATCCTCATAAGTCTCAGTATCTTGGTGAAGAAACTGGCAATGACTGCCTCTCCTGCATCTCCCAGCAACAAAATCCTTACATAATTGAGCTGATACACCAGATCTACTTCTAGTTCTGTCATATGCTCCTGATTCTCGCCCGAAGCCATAGACGGGGCTCCGGCTCCGGCTCCGACTTCGACTCAGGCTCCTGCTTTTGCAGACAAACCAGAGACAGGACAAGTCAACCAATGCCAACCAACTGAATCAACTTCGAAAGAAAAAACAAGACGACCTTTAGAAATGTTGAATGCAGAGTCAAATTGAGGTAAAGCAGTTTATAACAGGCAATGAACTTATTACATAGTGTGAAGAGCACTACCTGGTTCATTAAAAGCATGAAACAGAAACACCCAAACCATAAACTAACAAGCAAAGTTGCTGAAACTTGAATAAATCTAAACTTTCTAGTGGTTAAGATGGCATTGCATGTCCAATGAAAATCTCTACAGAACTAAAAGCGTGTGATTCTTGACTCTTTAGTGATATAGAAGATATTTTAAGGCTACCATTACTATTCCATTACATGTAGATCTCATTGCGTGTAGGTGCCAGATAGATTTAGCAATAGTTGACTAAAAAATAGGACATTGACAAGAATGCTAATAGCTGTATCAGTAAGTATGCTGAGCAAATAACCAAACCTTCTTAATCTTTTATATTCATTCTTGGGAGAGTTTCGAAAACTTTGCTGTCTCCATTCATCAAGACCAGGAGACATTCTAGTTCCATAACTCTCATCTTCATAGGTGGCTTTCAAAGTTCTACTATGGTCCTCATCGATATTATCAACCCTGTGGGAGCCTCTTCTTCCAGGCAAAGGTTCCATAGCCAACCACTTGGAGCGAGTGCTGCCAGCAGCTTCAGGTGGGAGCCAGTCACATCGTGATTCTTTGTCACGAAAAGGTATTCCTGCTTTCCCAGGCAATGCATTGTCTTCCACATCTTCAAATGACATTTGAGACCCTTCTTTCAAATCCCATTTTGAACTACGTTTGCGGCCACTCCCACTCATTTTGACAGAAGCAGTACCACCTTCTTTCATTCAACTGGAGCACCTGGCGACAGGGAAAAGCCATGGATCCATCTATCATGATGACATTAAATTAATCCTTATTTATTTGGTTTCTCATTCTCCTCAAGTTGCATGAAAATATCCTATTACAAGCGAGATTCATATTTCAAGTTTTAGATGTAGCTAACATAAACTAATAAAATAAAGCTATATTAACCTAGAAAATGAACAGACAAAAGAAAATCTCAATTTCAAACAGCTTTCATCTTTTATATAAATCAGATGTAGCTAAAATAAACCAATAGCTCCATGCAACCAAAAAGTAAATAGAATAGACAGTCATAAAAAGAACACAGCTTAAACCACAGCCCTACCGTTCTTTTTAAGTACACGAAGTTAGAGGAGAATTAAAAAATTGACTTCTCTTCCAGCTAGTAAGAAGAAACAAATGACGCATTAACTTTGACCAAAAGCAGAAAGGAAGCTCTTCTGTTAGTAACACAAGGAGAGGGATAGAACACAACTCCTTAATTTATATTTGATTGATCCAGCAAACTAAAAGAACATAAAGTATAAACAAAAATGAAAGAAAAGTCTTCCATATCTTATATCTGATTTCTGAAATCATATTAGTAGCTTTACAAAATACAAATTTCCTAAATACATAGTGGATCTCAAACACAATTCACTAATTAATTCCTAAGACAATCAATCAAAGTATACCCTTCCCTTATACACTAACTCAATCGAGATTAACATTTCTATTGGATAGTTTGCTAGTTTAATTAAACCCCTTTTTTATCAAGCTCAAATGAAAACACTACTGGATTTGTTTTTGGGATTAACTGGACCTGAACTAAGTGCCCCTCAAAAATAAAAGAAAATGAATACAAAGAAAGTGAAAGTTGAAAAGATATTCATTGTAGGTGCAGGTTCAAAAATCATTACTCCCATATCACATGTCCAGTAGTTTCAATGAAAGAGCAAGTGTATTTCCTTTTGACCCCAAACACAAAACAAATTGTAAAGAGAATTATAAACAGAGCAATGAAAGGAGTGGCTGACAATAATAAAATAAAAACCCCACCCATTACACAAACAAATAAACAACAAAAGAAGTTCCTTTGATTAATGCCACTACAAGCAACATTCTATGCAATTTCCACTACTACAAGTACATCCACAAAGTTAGAACAGTCTATCCATCCATTTCCAACAAACCACAATGAGAATCCTTTAACAATTTGCAAAAACAAGGTAACTAGCTTGCTAAAATAAGTACAGGATCAAGCAACACATGCACTACTTTTTTTGGGAGGGTTCAGTTTGTTTGGGCCTTAGCATGCAAGCCTGAAATGGATGCTCAGCCTTGCATAGTTAAACATGAAACTGACTCCACTTAAATGCAACCAGGCCATCTCCTATCCAGGAGAGAACATGCAGTCCAAATTACATCCCACAAGATTTTGATTGGGTCCAAATCATCTGCATGATATGTTTGGAACAAAACCCATTTTTCACCACAATAAGGCAATTTCCAATTCTGTATTACTAATAGAACGCACATTTGTGTTATTTCTTGCTTATTGCAAACCCAAGATGGCTACAAACAGGTGAACTTCAACTGTATGCTAGGACTGTCATTCTATCAGTAATATAGGAAAATCTAAAAACAAAAACAGAGAGAGAGGCCACTATATGGCAACTTGAGATTTTCTAGTTATCACGATGCAGTGTAGAATGTGACATGGGAAATAACATTGACTACCACCCTCAATAATTTCACCCCTCTGCCCTCCCACAAAGTCACTCACATCTTACTTGGTCCTCTATTGCTTTCATGAATTTTTCTTTACATTTTCATTTTCAATTTTTCTTGTTCACTGTCCAACACTCACCATCAAAGAGCATAGCTAGCCTAATCGAGATTTATGTAATTTATCCTTCATCTGATAAGGACCAACCACGGGATGGACCCCTTAGCTAGGCAACATAAACAACTGACCTAAGCCACTGTCAATACATCCGATGGAACACTCTCTTAAACTCTTCCACAACAACTAAACTTTAGATCATCCCACTCTTAACAGGAGTAAAAGGGGGCCACATGTGTTTTCATAATTCATTCATTACAGAAAAAAAGGGCAAAGGCTCCATATAGATCCTGGAACAATCATATTGTACAAGGAAATTCGCCCATGTCAACCTAACAGTCATCACTGATAGAAACTACACCTTCGTATATGATATACCACATTTATACGTCAAATGACAACTCTTTCTCCCACACTCGCTGTCAAACTTCCCTTAGTATTACAGAACTACGCAATCTATAAATTGATGAAGACCATGAATTATAGTTTGTGCTAGCACTTTCCCTTAGTAAGATAGACTATTCTACTGCCTTTCTATATTAACCCCTTTTCATAGGCTCCCTAGCATAAAACTAGTTAATTTCGGAAATCGTGATGTCGTAACTTTATCTTTCTCAATCACTCTTTTCCCAAAGTCTATCATGTAGCAACTCATTAATTGAGAACCTTGATAGTTCATGCAACTGCGATATCATCCTTGCTCTTAGATTTAAAACCAAAGTACACCTTCATTAACCAAGCATCTTTTCCATCATCAATCTTATAACCAATTTTACTTGACCAAACCTAGCACTTCCAAACTTCCATAGAGATTCTTGCAAATCTACATGCTTTTTGTATCTTCTTCATGACTTCCTTCAACATAGAGATTTAATCCTACATGAGGAATTGAATTGATATTTCTTAATACCTTCAATGTGATAAGTTCTCCAAGATTCTCCAAGTGGCTACCATCCTTTATTTTCTCCTCTCTTAATGAAATGCTATGAATATACACTTCCCTTAATTCGGAGTTTGACCTTTTCTATCCTATTCAATAAACTAATTTGAATAGAAATCGTACTCGCTTTTGAGTCCCAACCTTTATATACAACTCTTATACATTTTCAGGCCCAGCTTCTCTAACTCCTAATTCCTTAGCTGGCCTATAATTTTCCCAAAGGATGTTCTGACAAGATTCCACGAAATATTCTTAAGTACAAAGGGATAGTTGATCAATATTACTACCAGCATAGTTCACCCCACCTTAACCATTCAATAATCTCATAGGAATGGTGTTTCAAATGCCACAAATATCAAAACATTACCCTATCTATATGTCATTTTTTCAAAGATTGGCTTAAATCTCAGAATCTTTACAGCACCTATAGTCACAATTTTAATCAGCTTTACAATAGTGCTTCGAGCCCATGAGAACACAAGTCATCAGAAATCTCTTTCATCGATTTCTTTTATTTCAAAATAATCCAATAAAGCTGCAACTAGATAACATCGCATGGACTGAACATCATGTCAGATTAATATAAAATAGGAACATATTCCCATGTGCCATTTTTCCATATTCCCATGTGCCATTTTTCCTTTTTGTCAGCCATATGACAAACCACCAACAAACAAACAGTTATATTTCTATATATAAAAAGTTATGTCCTGCGAATTGCGAGTTCTTTACATCTTTCCAAAATATTCAAAAATATGGCATCAATGCTGCCCTCGTAACATTTTCCACAAAAAAAGTGGTAGAATTTGCTGATGATCAATGATTTGATCACTCATAACAATCAATATAGTACAGTAGCTTGAACATGAAGTCCAACTTTAATTCCCCCAATGCTTCCACGCAAAATGATATCGATGGACATTAGACCTCAAAAAATCAATAAATTTACTATTGCGGATGGATTCTTTGACACCTCCTGAACTATGATGGAGGTTTCACAATGCTACCTCAAACCCTTTTCAATGGTCTCCAGTCCAACAAATTGACCAAGATCCATTAATTTTTGCCATGATTCAATGTTCCAGTTGTGGAAGGATTGCAATCCATTACAAAAATAATTACATCAGTTACTTTTGAACATTTTGGAAATCCCTCCACGCATTGACCTCTTGAGTCACTGCATAAACATTATATCTGATATTAGCAATCGGGTAAATGTTTTCTATGGAGAGGCATAGAACTATAGCACATATGGGCACATTACCCTAGTAGTGATCTACTAGTGTGTAAGCAGTTAGCCTAGAAAAAAGATAGAACCTAATGACTCAGGCAAATGGATATATTATTGTGATTTTATTACCTAACCTAACTATCCGGGTTATGGCATTGATGTCATAATAGTTACACTAAGCACACAGCAGATATTAAATAGATGCATATTTTACGCAAACATCAAGTCCTGTATATCATTCAACAGGCAATTATGCAAAAACTTGCACAGCAAGCAAAGTTGAAAATAGATAGATGAATCAAATTACAGTTCAGTCTGTGACTAATGAATTCATGAATGAAGCACTCTTCCCAATTCATTGAAGCGAAAAAGTATCATCGCTTGTATTACTACATCATTATTAAAATTTAACCTTCGCTCAGCATCCCTAAAATTTGACTATTTGAGCATCCAGTTATCTAACCTAATTTAAGAACTCGGGAGCAAAATAATTCAAAAAACTAGATTATGGCAGTCTTCAAGATTTATTTCTGATGCATCTCAACATCTGAGTCCTAAACAACCCATCAACACTCCATGAACCTAAAGCCAATATTATTTATTAGTAATACAAACCATTTTAGTATAAAACTCAAATTCCTATCAAGCCCAATCTACACTTAGAACCCAAAATTTCCCTCAACACAATACTAAAAATGGTGACCCCCAGATTAGTCCCTAAGACAGCTAAAACCATTTCTTTTCATTATACACTATTGCTTTTTAACCCTATCAAATCAAGAACCCATAATCCAAAAACGAATTAAAGTTTACAAGAATCGAAAAAGTTGCAAGCTTTTCCAAAGAAAGACTAAAAATAATCAAAACCCATGAACTAAAAATAATCTCCAAAGAAGTATCACCACACAAACTGAGAAACCCCAATTTAAAGCAGCAAACCCTAAAGGAACCCTAATCATTGTGTTCAATAACTTCTCTACATTATCGAACTCAAAATCAGAACTTGAGCAAAACCCATTAAAAAGAATAAACACAAAACCCTAAAATCAAGAAAAACAGAAGCATACAAAGAGAGAAACTTTATAAAAGATCGAAAACGAGAGTACTTACATGGAAATTAAGGAGAGAAAACCATGTAAGAGAACCAAAGTGAGAGCACAAATGGGAGAGATTCGAGAGCTCAGTTAAGAAGTAAGCGAAGAAGTAAAGAGTGTTTTTAGTTAGACACTAGAAATGTGTCCAGCGATAGTTGCGTGTCAATTTTTTTATATAAAAATATCATAGAAAGTTAAAATTTAAAAGTGTTAAATTTTTTTATAAAATTATTTTTAAAATTATTGATTTTATCTGTAACTCCTAATCTAAAAATTATATTTATAATATTAATAATAATATTAAACTTTTATGATTTAAATTTAAGTGAGTTTAGCTGCAACATCAAACCCGGAGTTTTTGATATGAGTCTAGTTGTAAGGTCTTATTATAAAAATATGATAATTAAAAAAAAAATAAATTAATATTACAGAAATAAATTAAAAAATTAATTAAAAAGAAAAAACAATAAAGCAAAGCATTATTCTGATGAATGGTGCTTTGCAAGGATGGATACAGTAAAATCCCTTTATGAGATTACAATAATTTAATGACCAGTAAACAAAACAAATTATAAAGTTTAATTCTTAATCAAATTGATATTAAAAGATGAAATTGAAAGAAAAAACTACTTATGAAAAAGAAAAAAAATCTGAATCACCCGTCAAACCTAGGATTCGTGTTATGAAATTGGAAGAAAAAAGATTGATGTCTTTTAGTTATAGTTAATTACAATATTTAAAGAAGAAATTGGAAGAAAAAAACTATTAAAGAAAAAAAAATTCTGAATCAACTGGGTTAACTCACCAAATCAGGTAAACCCATCAAATCTGGGATTCGTGTTATGAAAGTGTGATAACTAAATAGAAAAAAATTAACATTATTAAAGTAAAATGAATAAAAAAAGATTAATTAAAAAGAAAAAACAAAGGAAAAAAAAACCTACAAGAAGGAAAAAAAAACTAATGAAGAAAAAGAAAAAAAAATCTGAATTAACTGGGTTAACCCGTCAAACTAGGTTAATTCGTCAAACCTGGGATTCGTATCATGAAAGTTTGATAACTAAATAGAAAAAAACTTAATATCAACAAACTAAATTTAAAAAAAAATTAAAAAGAAAAAAAACGCAAAAAGCAAAAAAAAAATGCTAAACAAAAAAATATTAATTTAAAAAAACAAAGAAAAAAAAGCCTACATGAAGAAAAAAACTAATGAAGAAAAAGAAAAAATATGAATTAACTGGGTTAACCCTTCATATCAGGTTAAGCCGTCAAATCTGGGATTCGTGTAATGAAAGTTTGATAATTGAATAGAAAAAAAAAATTTATGGGTTAACCCAGAATTAGCTAGGTTAACTCGTCAAACCCGGAATCCGTGTCATAAAAGTTTAATAACTAAATAGAAAAAATTTAACATTAACAAACTAAATTAAACGAAAAAATTAATTAAAAAGAAAAATCAGAAAAAAAAATCCAAGTTAACCCGTCAAACCCAAAAC
>Ga0325403_1002330_pt1 | contig 16714 bp, 16 predicted proteins | sample PopdelMetagenome_19_FD_205665 | JGI IMG/M metagenome (GOLD analysis project Ga0325403, IMG submission 205665) | Populus deltoides microbial communities from Bellville, Georgia, United States - Xylem-PdKOR-R4 | ecosystem: Host-associated > Plants > Phyllosphere > Stem > Wood/Secondary xylem...
GTCCTTGAAAATGGTGGGCCAGTAAAATCCACTTTGTAAGATTTTTGCAGTGGTCTTTCTTGATGAGAAATGACCCCCACATGCCTCAGAATGACAAAATTTAATGACACTACTTACCTCATTGTCTGGAATGCATTTTTGAAATATTTGATCAGGAAAATATTTAAATAAATAAGGGTCATCCCAATAAAAGTTCTTCACTTCGTTCAAGAACTTTCTTTTATCTTGGGTACTCCAATAAGCTGGCAATTGTTCTGAAACCAGAAAATTGACAATATTAGCAAACCAAGGCATTGAAGAGACAGAAAATAAAGATTCATCAAAAAAGTAGTCATCGATTGGTGTGATGTCAGATTTCGAATCTGTTGTCAATCTTGACAAATGATCTGCAACAACATTTTCGGTGCCTTTATTGTCTTTAATTGTGATATCAAATTCTTGAAGTAACAAAATCCACTGCACTAATCTAGCCTTAAAATCTTTATTAGAAAGAAGATATTTCAATATTGCATGATCACTAAAAACAACAACAGGTGAGCCAACAAGATAAGACCTGAATTTTTCATATGCAAATACTAGTGCAAGTAATTTTTTTTTCGGTGTGGTGTAATTCATTTGAGCACTATTTAAAGTTTTACTTGCATAGTAAATCACATAAGGTTTTTTATTTTTTTTCTTTGTCCCAAGACAGCACCCACGGCGTAATCACTAGCGTAACATATTATTTCAAAAGGTAATGACCAATCAGAAGGTTGAATGACAGGAGCAGAAGTAAGCAAGTTTTTAAGTTTAACAAAGGCTTCTTTACAATGTTCAATCCATTCAAAAATATTATCCTTTGTTAGAAGGTTACTCAAGGGCTTAGATATTACACTAAAATCTTTGATGAACCTTCTATAAAAACTAGCACGTCCTCAGAATGATCTAACATCTTTAATAGATTTTGGTGTTGGCAAGTTAGCAATTAACTCGATTTTAGATTTGTCAACCTCAATTCCTTTCGATGAAACAATGTGACCAAGTAGAATGCTGTTTGTTACCATAAAGTGACATTTTTCCCAATTCAGTACAACATTCTTCTCTTCACACCTGCTCAAAACCTTTTCTAAGTTAGTCAAACAATCATCAAATGAATCACTAAAAACAGAAAAATCATCCATAAAAATTTCAAGAAAACGTTCAACCATATCACTAAATATACTGAGCGTGCATCTTTAAAACGTGGCTGGTGCATTACATAATTCAAAAGGCATCCTTCGATATGCAAAAGTATCAAATAGACATGTGAAAGTAGCCTTCTCTAGATCTTCCAATGCAATTTCAATTTGGTTGTAACCTGAATAGCCATCTAGGAAACAATAAAATTCATGAATTGCAACTCTTTCTAGTATTTGATCCATGAAAGGTAAAGGAAAATGTTCTTTTCTAGTCATTGAATTTAGTTTCCTATAGTCAATACACATGCGCTAACTAGTAATAGTCCTAGTTGGAATTAACTTATTTTTCTCATTTGTTATCACAGTGACTCCAAACTTCTTGGGTACAACTTGGGTAGGACTTACCCATTTGCTGTCAGAAATAGGATAAATGATTTCATTATCTAGAAGCTTAATGACTTTATTTTTCACTACTTCTTTCATATTAGGATTAAGCCTTCGTTGCATTTCTCTAGAGGGTTTAGCATTTTCCTCTAAATAGATCCTGTGTGTGCAAATCAAAAGACTAATTCCTTTTATGTCATCTATGGTCCATCCTAATGCATTTTTGTGCATTTTCAGAGTTTGTAATAACTTACCTTCTTGATGTGCATTAAGTTTTGAAGAGATTATTACCGGAAAAGTTTCATTTTCTCCCAAAAATGAGTATTTGAGATTGAATGGTAACGGCTTCAAATCAGGTTTTGGTGGTTGAACACTTGAAGGTATAAACTCAATTGATCATGGTGGCAATTCCTTAATTTTTTTTCTCTAACTATTTGACTTTGATTCTTCCTGAAAATAAACCATTTGCAAATCATCAGATTCATCAATCTCAATTTCACTGGAAGTGGTTTGAAATTGATCATGAACTAATTTTTCAGTAAAGTCCACTTCTTGTAAATCATTATCATCTCCAGGTTGCTTTCAAATGTTGAAAATATTCATCTCCAATGTCATGTTTCCAAAAGATAGCTCCATCAGTCCATTCCTATAATTAATCAATGCATTAGAAGTTGCAAGAAACGGACATCCTAAAATAACAGGAAATGAATTACATGCTTCAACAGGTTGTGTATCCAAAACAATAAAATCCACAAGATAAATGAATTTATCAACTTGTACTAACACATCTTCAACTATTTCTCTATGCACTTTTACAGATCTATCGGCAAGTAAAAGAGTTACAAAAGTTGGTTTTAACTCACCTAGATTGAGACTTTGAAAAACTGAATATGGAAGTAAATTCACACTAGCCCCAAGATCAAGTAAAACTCTTTCAATTTTATGTTCTTCAATAAAGCATGAAATTGTAGGACAACCAGGGTCTTTATATTTCAAAGCATTATTGTTCTGAAGAATGGCAGTTACTCGTTCGGCTAAAAAGGCTTTCTTTTTCACATTTAGTTTTCTCTTCACAGTGCACAGATCTTTTAAAATTTTAGCATAAGAAGGAACCTGTTTAATAGCATCCAGCAAAGGCATATTGATCCTTACCTGTTTGAAAGTTTCAAAGATTTCAGAGTTGTGATTGACTTTTCTTTGTTTGGTTATGGCATGAGGAAATGGAACTGCTGGCGAAGAATCAGTCTTTTCTTTACAATATTCAGATTCAACCCCGTCCTTACCCTCAGAGATTAACTCATCATCTTTCTCACAAGGTTCAAGAATGGGTTTTTCAATAACCTTACCATTGCGAAAAGTGATGACTGATTTGGCTTGATCCATGTGTTGGCTTCCAGAACTACTTGCATTTGCATTGTATTGCCCCTTTGGATTTTGTTGTGGTTGAGATGGAAACTTACCTTTCTCTTGAAAACGAAGAGCAGATGTCAATTTTGCAAGAGTATCTTTAAAATCTGTCATGCTTTAAGCAAGTTGAGTGTTAATTGTCTCCTGCTTTTCAATGAATGCATGCAATGTTTCCTCAAGATTTCATCTAAGAGGTGAAGCATAAGGAGGTGCATATCCATGAGAATTTTGGAAATTATGGTGTGCTTGAAACGGTAGCTATGAAGTTTGTGCATTATTGTTATCACTCTTCCAATTGAAATTTGGGTGATTTCTCCAACCAGGGTTGTATATTTGCGAGTATGGGTTATGATTGGGCCTTTGGAAACTGTTTAAAGCTTGAGCTTGTTCATGGAGACATTCCTTAAAAGAAGGCAAAGTTGGACAGTCATTGGTTGAATGTTCATTGGTTTCACAGATTTGACACACAATGTCTTGAACAGATTTTAGTTGACCACTTTTTTTAATTCTAATGCCTCGAATTTTTTAGCTAAAGATGCAAACTTGGCTTGGAGGTCATGATCTTCCCTAAGGTTGTACATCCTCCACTAGATGTATGAGGTTGGGTTTTACTTGGTACCTCATAAGTTCCTGTAGTGTCCCAATTTTGCGCATTTTCAGCTAGCAAGTCTAGGTACTTAATTGCTTCATTAAGGTCTTTATCCTCAAAAGTTTCATTGCACATCAATTCAACTATTTGTCTATCTCTAGGAGTTAACCCTTCATAAAAATATGAAACCAATCTCCATGTTTCAAAACCATGATGAGGGCAAGTATTAAGTAAGTCTCGATATCTATCCCAACATTGGTAAAATGTTTCTCCTGAATTTTGAGTGAAAGTGATGATTTGTTTTTTGAAAGAGTTTGTTCTGTGAGATGGAAAAAACTTCTTTAAAAATTTTGATCTGAAAATATATTGATTGTAAGGATAATATTACCTTTCTAGGAAAATATTTTTATTTTCCATGAGGTCAATTCAAGGAGTGGGCGTCTTTATACACCCAGTCACCAGCTAAGAAGTTCTAGGTTGGAGACTTGGACTATGCACACTTAACTCCTTCAATTTATAAAAGCATTAGAGAGCCCCCTACACCAACAGGGGATTTACTTTACAGGTCAATTATTACCCAGGACATACTCACGACTTCATCAAAATGCATCTTCAAAGGTCTTCAATTTGGATCTAGGATCTACACATATTATCCTTGGAATGGGACTTATGACCTCCTCCCTCTTGGATATTACTCTTTCCTCCAGAATTCAGAGCAAGCTTTCCAATCTTTAACAACTTTCACTGGCATATACACGGAACATTTGATATATTTCTATGGAAAATGCCATTTATATTATGCATAAGTTGTGCCCGGTTGGAAAAAGAACTAGAATGTACCCTGCCAAAATGGAATCAAATATCAATCGCCTATTGTATGAATCACCCGTGGGCTGTAAGCAATAGACTAAATTTTGAAACAATCTCATCACCTTATCTGGATTATCACAAGTAATAGCACTATTAACACTTGCACAAATTCTTTAAATCTTGGCATTCCTCAATGATCTTGCCTCGGATAAAATCTTGAAGATTGGGCCTTGGTACACTAGCAAATGAGAACAAATATGGCCTTTTTTGCCTTCTCATTTTGTCTTGCCATAGAAGTACCTATAATATTTTGATGGATGGACACAAGTTGGATATGTGTAGTATAATCATTGTTCCAAGAACTAGGCTCAATTGACAATTGTGACATGTTGTTAGGTTATGACAAAAACCTAAGCTTGCTGCCCTAGTTAGATTCATTATCAGTTTGTCTCCTAATATGTTATGAAATCATCCTGGTTATAACTCAATTGTTACCTCTAATTTTTTTAAAAAAAATATCAAAATTCTTCCAAAAAACATCATATAACAAGAAAATCCAAGAATATATTTTAGAAGTTGATTGGATGAAACTTTTTCATGTTTTAATTAGACAAAATGAATTTTTCGAGGGTTTATTTGAATTAAAATCTATTGTAATTGAAGGAAATAAAAGACTAAGGACCAAAAGTGGTTCATACCTCATGAATTTAACAAGTTCAATGCAGGTTGCGGTGGCCTGCTCTCCCTCTCCTTTTTGGTCTTCTTCCTTCCCTTTCTTATTGTCTAGCCGGCCTCTAGGCTCCTCTTTCTCCTAGGTTTTTTGTTTTGTCTACTTCTTCTTACTCACTTCTCACTCCACACTCAGGGAAAGTAGCATGCAGGCTGGTTGGGTTTGGTTTTCTGCTTGAAGGAGGGATGTGTGTGTTGTAGCCATAGCTACTGCCGGTTTTGGAGGAAGGTCTAGGCTTCAACTTCCACCATGTTTTCAGTCACTTCTCCTTTCCTCTATCTCTCTTCTCACGCAGCACCCTAGGAGATCTGCATGTAGCTGGTCAGTTTCAGTCTTCTTTTTGGGAAAAGGGAGAGGGTCTATTGCATGCAGCTGGCCGGTTTTGCCTTGGGAAAGAGGTAGAGGACCTACTGCATGCAGATGGCCGCTCAATTGGGGAAGAGGAAAGGTCACCTTCCTTCTCTCTTTACATTTATACCCCCTCTTAAATGAGAGGGGTGTGTTTGGGTGCTAGATATCTCTGGTTCCTATCCCTTTTTTGAGCTATCCTAGACTGGTTCCTATTCCAATTCTCCCCTAAGATAGGCCAATCTAACACTAAGTTTTTGCTGGGTTTTACAGTGCTGTTACCGATTCAAAAATCGGCAGCCAACACTATGTCGCTATCGATTCAGAAATCGACAACGATGGTGGAGTCATTTTGCTTTTTTTGTGTTTACAGGGCACCTACATAGATTCTTCCTATAAAGATTTATCTAGGCATACAAGCCCATAACAAATTTGAAATGCCAATTTTTTTCATGAACATAAATCTTTGTTTTTAACTATAGACAAACCACTGGCTAGAAACTCATTAACACTTTTAAACCACATCAAGACCACACAATGAAGTTTACCTTAGGTAAAGTGCGCTAGGTAAAATGCGCTAAGGGTGGAAATACCTTCTCTAACCACAATCAGTCATTTATCTTAAAATTTATGATAAGAACTGTCCATTTAAGTCTTCTAGTGACCCTAAACCAAACAACTAGGTGGCGACTCCTTGACCCCAACGTCCTGCCATGCCGCATGTAAAAGAATGGCGACTCTACTAGAGAGTTCTATTTTTTACAGTATTGGACTAGGCTTTGTATTTTATATAATGTGATGTGTTTAATTTTTTTTTTTTTTATTTGGCTTCCTTTTTTTACTTATTTACATTTTAGCATGTTTCATTCTACTCGTACATGTAAGTTGGATATGGATGAATGTCATTATGGATGAATGTCATCATGCATCACTAGTCTATTTATTATATATCACTTTGGAATGCACATACATGGAAACTTAGGTTAGGTAGGGGAGTAACGGTTTACCCTATGACTTTTAATTAGGGTTTAAGTTCATGAAACCATTTAACTCTTTGTCGAGTGCTTGGACTAATAGTGATTGGTATATGTATCATCTCACTACCTACTGAGCCCCCATATTACTTTCACGAGGGTAATCACTATGACAGCAAGAGACTCTTTTGAGACTAGATAGTGCTTATCTTAATGTCTCACGTAAAAAAACATAGAACTTGCATGTAGAATGTATGTTCCACAATTTAACATTGTTGCATTAAGACATGCTAACCCTAAAAAGCATCTTGTATTGCAGGACTTAAGGCTGATAAAATGGCCACTATTAAAGAGATGAACTCTATTAAATATGGGTTAGATTCTAAATCTTTACAACTGTTAGAAAAGGATTGCCTGAGACTAAATGATAGTAAATTGCTACCCATCAGAAACGTGAGTTGCATTGAAAATGACTTGAAGAAGCTCATCTCACATATGAAAAGCATTCGTAAGGATAAGTTTTTGAAGAAATATGGAAAGTTAGTGGAAATCACAAAGGTGTCCGTGCAGAATTCACCAATTAATCTTTAATGTATTTTTGGGACCCCAAGTAGCAGTGCTTCACTTTTGGGAATGTAAACATGACATCAAGACTACTGAAATGAGTCGATGAACATGGTTGATGTATAACATGGACTATAAACAAAATAAAATTATAAATAAGTGTAGGGTTGATGCAAGCACTAACCACAAACATCATATTATATCAAAAAAATACATAGTTGACATAAAGTAAGATTATGAGTACCAAAAAGAAACAACAAATATGATTAAAAGGAAACATGGGCCAAGAAAGAGCTCTTAGTCGAAGAGAGAATCTAGAGAGAGATGCTCTCCTCCCCCATAGAGATGATTCCCTTGTGTTTGTTCGCGGATTCTTGAGTTTGATCATCTCTTGGCTTCTTTTTTCTTCCCAATTTTGTTTTAATCTCTTCTCTATTCCCTCCCCTCCTCTACTGATTTCCATCTTTTCCCCGCTTCCCCTTTTTTTCTCCTTTCCCACCCATTCTTCATTTCAAATGGCCAGAAATAAGAGAAAAGTTGTTGCTACAGTAGCACGTGGAAAAGACATCTTACATGATCTTGTATCAGTTTCTAATGGTCATGGCCATGATGGATTTGTTGTTTTAGCTCTCAAGTTGCTCTTGCTACCCAAACTAGTGTTGTTCTCCGTGAATCCCCTTCTAATCTTCCCCATATGCCTTCATCAAAAGCCAGTGAAGAGAGCCCCTTGTGCTCTCTCACCTGTTCCTGAGTTTGCTTCTGGCTCTAAGCCTTTGGATAAGGTCCTAGTTGAAGACTGCTCAGATGATGAGGAGCTCCTGGAAGAGGAACAGCTAAATTTTAATTTCTCGGATGAAGATTGTGATGGCTCCCCCAAATCTCCCACCTTGATTCCTCCTTATGCTGATATAGTGTCTCCTCTTTCTCCTTCTGATGGTCGAGCACCCATCACATCCGTTGTAGCAGGTAACCTTATTTTTTCTACTCCGAGTAGTAGTAAATGGCGGGACCTCTTCTCTTCTAATAGATCAACTGTCTCTTGTACAAAGCTTCAAAATTTCTCACTTAACCACCTCACTAAAACTTGTGCCATCTCGCCTGAGGACTTTCAACCTAAGTTTGATGTCTGGAACTTCTATGTTGTGGGGTATGTCTCTGGCAAAAGCCCCCGCTATAGGGCTCTGAACAGTATTATTTCTAATGTCTGGAAATGTGAGGCCCCCTTACTACTCATGACTCTAGGTGGCTGGTCTATAGATTTAAATCTAAGGAGGACAAGCTTGTTATTCTCTAGGGAGGCCCTTACCTTGTATATGGAAGACCTCTCATTCTGCGGCCTATGACAAAAAATTTTGATTTCTCATGTGAGGAGATGTCATGTAAGACCCAAACTTTTGGCCCAAACATAAACCCAAGTCAGCTCAAACCCAACTTAAGTTAACCTAGGTATATAAGGAAAAGTTGTAAGAGAGTTACTTTTCTCTGTTCTAATTCTTGTGGCTGTCATGACCCTCCCCTCCTCAAACCAAATATTTTAGTTTTTGATCTTGAGTTTTTAGTTCAAGAAAAGTGGAAGTAGCGAGTAAGTGGTTCTCTTTCATATTACTTTCGATTATAGTTTGTTTATGAAATGATTAAAGAAGAGATTGGGGTTTATAAGGATTAGAAGTTTATGTTGTTAAGATTGATTTATGATTATTAAGGGTTTAATATTAGGTGATTAATTAGTATGTTGTTAGAAATAAGAATTTATGAGTTGATTTGTTTAAATTAATTCTTATGGGGTTAAGAAATTCATTTTTACCTTGCTGGAAAATCTGGACAGAATGGTCTTGAGGTTGAAGATGACCAAATTTTATTTTGGTCCTTGATTTATGAAAATTTCAGTTTAGTCCCTAAACTTTGGAAAAATTACAATTTGACCCCTAAATGAATTTTGAGATTCTGGACAGTGTTATTATGAGGTTAAGGATGGTGAATCTCATTTTGATAATTGATTTGGAATATTTTCAGTTTGGTCCCTCAATTTTGAGAATTTACATTTTAGTCCCTAAACTTTATAAAAATTACAGTTCGGTCCCTGGTTCATTCTATACAGAATTGAGGATGGTTTATAGGTAGAATTTTAGTATGGTTATGTATTTACAGTTTGGTCGTCTAATTTTGGTGAAATTATGTTTTGGTCCCTGTTTTGGAAAATTATTGTTTTAGTCCCTAAACCTAGGAGACTAAACCTGGTTTTCTTTTATGCATTGGAATCTTTTATTTTTGTTGTTTTGAGTTTTTTTTAGTATATTTTGTATATTTGTTGTAGGTTCTCCTAACGATCCTCAATAGGATTTTCGGGTCTTTCAATGACATTCCTCTTAGTTCTATATTTTTTCGAGTGAGTGGGATAATATTTAATATGCATATAATATAAATAAATATGTATGTTGATTATACGATGAGTACGGGTAGTTAATTTCTTGAATATTTATATATGTTACTTTATTTTCGAGTACTCATTTATTATTGAATTGCACTCGCATTCTGTCGAGCTAAATTCTATTCGATATGATATATATTTCTTTGATGATTATGTCAACACCTATTATGCCTTGATATAGGACTTGTCAGTAACTTCATGCTAACGGAGAGTAGTTAGCCTATGTGCACATAGTATTCTGTATACCTAGCTGGTAAGAGAGGCATCAGCCTATGGCGACCGATTATCCCACAGTGGTCATCTTCAGGTGTCATCTGGTCACTTTTGAGTGTCATCTGGTCACCTTCGGGTGTCATCTGGTCACCTTCAGGTGTCATCTGGTCACCTTCGGGTGTCATCTGATCTCTGACATGTATTCCACTACTTTATGATAATATGTTTAGTATGTATATGTATATGTATATCAAGATAAATCGTCTTGCAAACTATTAATATCTAAAATGTATATTAAATGTTATTCCCTTACTGAGTTGGTTGAACTCGCCCCTCATTCTTAATATTATTTCAGGTTCTTAGTTTCTGTTAGCATGTGGACTTGTTGAGTGTTCCTGCTTCTTCAATTTTGGTTAGTATGTCTTGCTTGTTTTGCAAGTTTTTCCTTTTAGTTCTGATTCGATGTCTTAGACGCTCCACTATTACTATGCTTTAATTAAGTTTGGATTTTGACAATATAATGAGTATTATAAAATATTGTCTTTGTTTTAATTACTGATGAGAAGTTTTGAACTATCATTTGGTTTCATTAGTTTTGAATAATATAGTATTTCTGAAAATTTTGAAATGCTGCATATTTTTGAATAAATTATTCTTTTGATATGTTTGTTCTGAGGCTTAGCATAGGTAGGGTGTCATTCCGACACCGCTCATGTGTTGCCGGTAATGGACTCAGGATTCGGGTCGTGACATGTCAAGAGTCCTAGTTTGTGTGAAATTTTCCAACCTTCCCCTGTGTTGTTGGTCACCCCCCTGTTTATCAAAGATTGCTAGTGTTCTGGGAAAACCCATTCAGTATGATCAATTTACTTGGAATCTTTCCCATCTGTCCTATACAAGAGTGTTGATCAAAATCGATCTTCATGAGGAGCTTAGACACTCAATTGAGGTGTCTCTTCCTTCTGGTCCTACTCTTTATCAAAAGGTTGTTTATGAAACTCTGCCGAAGTTTTGTAACTTTTGTCATGTCCTTGGCTAGTCTCGTCTCCTCTGCCCCAAAGCTGCAGCTGGTACCCAAAAAGAGAGTGGCAACCATCCTCAGACTCAGGTTGTGTTAGCAGATAAAGGTAGTATTTTCAGCAGATTGGGACCACTACTTAAACCACAGGGGTTTACTCCTTCTACACTATCAAAGGAGCAGGGTCAGGCCTCACAAGATAAGGTTCCCTTAATAGCTCCTGTTGTGGATCCAATACGTGAAGCTCCTAGTGCTGTTCCTGATGGTTGGATTACGGTAGAGTCTAAGAAAAAGGCAAGTAAGCAACCTTGTTGTAATACCAAGGGGAAGGAGGTGGTTATAGTTGAGGATGTGTCAGATGTGAATCCTTTATAAAACTCTTTCTCCCCCAGTATGTGCAAGAGAGATCAGGACATCTCCCCTGCTGGCACTGTAGCAACTAGTTCGCGAGAAGGAGTTCTTACTGGAAACCCTTCAGAAGTTCCTCTTTTAGGAGATATTGCCAAGAGTAGAGCAAGAAGTAGTCCCCGGAGAAACCATGATGGTAGTGGAAGGGCTTCCCCTTTTCCTTTAACCCCATAATCATTTACAGTTGGAATATCAGGAGTTTAAATAATCCCCTAAAACAACATGAGGTTGTTGGCCTCATGAAGAAATACAGGATGGATGTTTGTGGTTTACTTGAAACCAAATTGATTTCCTCTAGAGTTGCCAGTATGCACAGATTTCAATTCAGGCAATAGAAGTATTTTACAAATGTTGATGCGGTAAATAATGCTAGAATTGTAGTTTTTTAGAATCCACTACAATCAATGTGGATCTGATTGCTTCCTCTGTGCAAACTCTCCACCTTTTTGTTCATAGTTTGATCTCCTAATATAGTTTCATATTCACTTTTGTATATGGTTTCGATACTATCTTTGTAAGAAGGTCTCTATGGACGGACTTGAGGTGATGGAATCCCAACTGCCCCTGGATGGTTCTTGGTGATTTTAATTTTATGCTTTCCTCAACAAACAAGCACAATGGTGAAGATGTTTCCTCCTATCAAATCTCAGACTTTCAAGAATGTTGTTTCGATCTTGGCCTCCATGATGTCAACTATATTGGCTGTCATTTTAGCTGGAGTAATGGTACTGTTTGGAGCAAGCTTGATAGGGTTTTAATCAATCCTTCATGTGCTTTTACAGACCACTCTCCTGCAGAAGTTCGTCTGGACCATTTTGTGCAGGGCAAGCGCAACTTTAAATTCTTTAACATATAGGCTCTAAATGATCAGTTTTTGGAGGTTATCTCTAATAATTGGTCTCCTGTTGTGTATGGCACTCCTATATACATCCTCTGTCGGCGGCTTAAACTCTTAAAAGGGCATCTAAATGAGTTAAATCGTCTTCACTTCAGCCATATCTTAGAGCGGGTGTTGCGGCTTGAACCTGAGTTGGAGTTTTATCAATCTATTCTGCAACAAGACATGGATAATTAGCTCATAGTTGAGCGGGACAGGCTTCATCGTTCTAAATTATCCAGCCTGAAATTTGCAGAAAAATAGTTATTTAGTCAAAAAATTAAATGCAAAGTTCTTAAAGATAGTGACAAAGGCTCCAGGTTTTTTCATGCTCTCAGGGGTCAGAATCATAGGAGAAATTTTATTCCTGTCATTATGTGTCGTCATAGCCATCTTAGTAACTCCTTAAGGAAGTGGGAGCTGAATTTGTGCATTATTATCAACAGCTGCTTGGCACTTCCAAGGCCACCATTCCTCTTGACAGTGCAGTTATTCGTTGTGATCCCTACCTTTCTTCCAATTCTCATGGCCTCTTTCTTTCTCCAGTTTCATATGAGGACATTCGAAAGGCGGTCTTCGGTATTGGGAATGACAAAGCTCCTGGGCCTGATGGTTACTCTTCCTTCTTTTTCAAGCAAGCTTGGAATGTTGTGGGGGAGGATTTATGTACAGCTGTTCAGGATTTCTTCTATTCTGGCAGGCTGCTAAAGCAAGTTAACCATTCCATTATTTCTTTGGTCCTCAAATCAGCTAATGTTTCTTCTACATCTGATTTCAGGCCAATCTCGTGTTACAATATGATTTATAAGGTGATTGCAAATATCTTAACTGGTCGTCTAGCTTAGGTTTTATCGGACATTGTTAGTCCTATTCAGAATGCTTTTTGGGGTGGCAGGCTTATGAGTGACAACATTAACCTTGTCTAGGAGCTCCTCAGACAATATGGCAGGAAGCGTTCGTCTCCCCAAAGTTTGCTAAAAGTCAATTTTAGAAAGGCTTTTAACTTTGTCCAATGGGAATTCTTGGAAAACCTTCTTCGGCATCTTGGCTTTCCTGATAACTTTGTTCTCCTTGTTATGTAGTGTGTCTCCACAGCTTCTTTCTCTATTGCAGTGAATGGCGACATCCATGGGTTCTTCCAAGGGAAAAGTGGAGTTAGGCAAGGAGACCCCTTGTCTCCCTATCTTTTTATTTATTGTATGGAATATTTCTCCAGGATGCTCAAGTTGGCCTCCCAGCAGGTGGGGTTTCATTTTCATCCAAAGTGCGGTATTCAGGGCATTACTCACCTTGCTTTTGCAGATGATATCTTACTCCTTTCTCGTGGTGACTTCTCTTCAGTTCATTGCATCCTTCAACAGCTCACATTATTTGGCCAGACATCAGGTTTGGACATCAATCCACAAAAGTCATCCATCTTCTTTAGGGGAGTTAGTAAAGATCTTAAGCAATCCATTCTTTCTGCATCTGGCTTCTAAGAGGGCAGTTTTCCTTTCACCTACCTTGGAGTTCCTTTGAGTCCTCATAGGTTGCTAGTCAACCAATTCTCACTGCTTATACAAGATTTGGAACTGTCAGTCCAAGGTTGGATTGGCAAACATCTCACATATGCTGGGTGTTTGGAGCTTCTTCGGTCTGTTCTTTTTTGGAAGGTTCACTTCTGGTTAAATATTTTTCTCATGCCAGATATTGTGGCCAGGAAAATAATTAGTGTCTGCAGGAATTTTCTATGGACCAGTGATGTCAGGAAGAGTAACTCTGTTCTAGTTGCTTGGAAGTCTATATGCATACCTAAGGCAGAAGGAGGCCTTGGCCTTTTTTATCTCAAAGCTCGTAACATAAGTTTCTTTACCAAGCAGTTTTGGAATATTCATCTCAAAACAGATTCTGTTTGGTTTCTTTGGGTGCACCATTTCTACTTGAGCAGTGGCACCATCTAGACTGTTACTGCTCACCATTCTTCCTCCCCACTGTGGAAGTCTATCATTTATGTCAGGGACCTTATCCTTCAGCACTATAAAAACCCAGAAGAGAGCTTAACCTTAATGAGCAGCTAGTCTACTAGTGAAGGTCCCTTGCTAGCCCATGCATATAATTTCTTTAGGCCGGTAGGTTCCCCTATTTCATGGGATAGAGTGGTTTGGGAATAGTGGTCTCTACCTAAATACAGCTTCATCCTATGGTTGGCTGTCTTAGGAAAGCTTCGAAGTCGCGACAAATTAAGGTTCCTCCCCATTGATCCCTCTTGTGTTTTTTGTAGACACGAGGAGGAGTCCCATAGCCATTTATTCTTTATATGTGACTAGTTGTGTCGTCTGTGGGTTAAGATAAAATCATGGTTGTGGATAGGCAGGAGAATGATGTCTTTGAACAGTGCTCTTCATGGGTTGCATCCTAAGAAGAAAGGTATGGAGGCTCGTATGAGAAGAGTTTCCTTAGGCATCACGGTGTATCTCTTATGGGAGGAAAGAAACAGGTGGATCTTTGAAGGGAAAACCAGAGGTGTTGATGTAGTTTTCAGGAGATTCCAAATCTTGTTTTATATAATTTTCCATTTCCATGAAAAGGATCACTTCCTCTTGCGTGGAGGTTGATGGATGTTGCACTGGGTTTGGTTACTTCTGCTGGTGGATACCAGATTTTAGCCTGCATTGATGCTAGTCTTATTTGTTTTGCCTTTTTCTTTGTTATCCTTGGCACCTGTAGTCTTTGGGTTCCCAGGATAACCGATGTATTGCTTTCTGGTTTCTTTTATCTTATGGTTTATAGGAGCTTGTTCCCGTTAGCTCTGCATGGTAAATATATATGTTTGGCTTGCTGGTTTTCAAGTTAGTCTAACTTTTTATCTATAAAATTTCTTATATTTGATCCCAAAAAAAAAAGAAACATGGGCTCTAATGATTGTTGAAATGGATTGATGAATTTAGAAATTCTTAAAGCATGGGTCATGATTAAGAGATTGGTCAAATAACTCTATAATTAAGAGTATTAAATTGATTAAATGAATAAGGTTGCCTTTAAATATAAGCCACGATTATTGAAAGATGTAATGAAACCATAATCAAAATAAGGTATGAGTTAAATGTATTAAATGGGAATAATAAACCCACAACTTAAGTTAAATATGATTCAAGTGTGTTGAACAAGGTTGATAAACCGATAACCGCAGTTAAATATAAGTTACGTGTATTAAAAAGGGTTAACGAACCCTTAACAAAAATTAAGAGTTAAATGTATTGAATGAGATTAATAAATCCATATTCGAGTCAAAGCATGAACTATAAGTAATTTATAGGGTTGATATAAAACATACATTGAAGATAATGAAATGATTCAACAAATGTGGTTAATGTAAAGCATGAGCTATAATTATCAGAATAAATAAATGAAGGCATAATTGATGTAAACCATGAGTTAGGGGTATTGATGCAATTTGATGAAAACAGTTAAGTTAAAGTATAAACTTTGATTAATTAAAATGGATTAAGGAACATATAGAAGATGATACCTTGAAGTATTCATGAGAATGATAGTCTAATATGTATAATGTAGGAATTGGTGGTTACCGCTTAATGATGAGGATGAAATGAATTGGAAACTAGACAGGGTTTAAATATGCATATAAAAGGTCTAATGATGTTGTGCTTACTTCTATTGTCTAGTGAATATTGATCGTATATTATGCTAATATTTATCTCAAATAATTTATACGTTTTATAAGTATCTTTCCGTCTAGAATCTCAACCTTATTACAATGCCCTCGTTTTACTTAATCCTTTTATATTAGGAGGAATTTTGTACTTACCATTTTATGGCATGTAATTAACTTAATGTTTATGTTAAGTTTTGATATTATAAAGTTGTAAGAAATTAAAAGAATGGTGTGTGTGTGTGTGTGATGTAAATAATATAACCTCTATATGTGTATAAATGTCATAGACAATTGTAGTTGATGAAATTGATTGGGTGGTATGCCTAAGGCTACCTGATTATTGTTGATGTGAGTCGAAAGTGATTTGAGTTGTTGTTATTGTGTTCTACATGTACTAATATGGATAAAGTTTTGGGTATGGCTCCTGTGAAGGGGAGACTTTACCGAAATTTTGTTAAATTGGATAAATCCCTTATTTTAAATGGAAAACTCCTTGCATTGTTAATGAGCATGCACAATGTATATTTTATGTGTTGGCAATTATAGTAGTGTTTTCATTGGTATGTTAATGTTTTTGACTTTGCTGCAAATTTTGTTAAATTGGATAAATCCCTTATTTTAAATGAAAAATCCCTTGCATTGTTAATGTGCATGCATAATGTATTGTTAAATTGGATAAATCCCTTATTTTAAATAGAAGACCACTTGCATTGTTAATGTGCATGCATAATGTATATTTTGTGTGTTGACAATGATAGTAGTGTTTTTATTGGTATGTTAATGTTTTGACTTTGCTGGAAATTTTCTGGAATTTCTAGAAAATGCACTGACTGTTTGTTAAAACGAGCAGATATGTTCCTAGATATGGTTAAATCGTTTTTCCAAAATGGACTGGCCGATTTAACCATCGAAGACTTTTGGTCATTTAGCCATTGGACACTTTCATTTAATGCATTTTTGTTTACACTTTTTCTCCAAATATAACATGTTATACCGTAATATATGAGCTAAGGTAAGGGAAGGTTATTGTAAAACAAAAATGGCTTGATTTACATAAATATAATCATTTGAAGTATTTAAATTGATATAAAATTTGAGGTTGTTGCATATATTATCAAATATGGATCACATTTTGAATTTATAATTATTATATTT
>Ga0325403_1002332_pt1 | contig 16694 bp, 14 predicted proteins | sample PopdelMetagenome_19_FD_205665 | JGI IMG/M metagenome (GOLD analysis project Ga0325403, IMG submission 205665) | Populus deltoides microbial communities from Bellville, Georgia, United States - Xylem-PdKOR-R4 | ecosystem: Host-associated > Plants > Phyllosphere > Stem > Wood/Secondary xylem...
CGGCACCAATCCAATAGACCCCAGCAGTAAATCCATGCAATTTTTTTTAAAAGAAATTAATGGATTTTTTATCGTGTTTTATCCAAATTTAAATAGGTTATAAGTCGACCTAGGTCTAAGCCTCGGGTCGATTGAATGGACCTGCTAGATCAGTCTTAGTTCTATAAATATAATTATTATATAATTATAAATTTCAAAACTCAATATAAACCAAGTAAAAACAATAATATTCAATTATTTTTTAACTATATAAGTTTGATAGCAATACATATTATGGATAAAATAAATTTTTCATTTTATTTTATTATATTTTATCCACTATGATCAAATATGAAATAAATATAGTCACTCTCTATTATATTCAACTACCAAATATATATATATATATATATATATATATATATATGTATATATATGTATATATCTTGTTTCTTCTGTTTTTGTTCTTTTTTCTAATATAGTAACAAAATGTTACTTATTTCATCATATTATACTCATAAGTTAAGTTTTTATTCATTTTTAAGACGTGCTTGATGAAGAATTTGCTTATAGAAAAATAAAGAAGCATGTGAAGGCAGGCAGGTCTTATCGTGCTTCTCTTGTATCCGGCTAAATTGTAAAATATACTAAAATTATACCGTGTTTTACTGTAAATTCACAGTGAAACGCTGAGCAGTTGTTTTTTTTTTGTTGTTTTTTTACTTTTTTTAAGTTGTTTTGTTTTATTTTTTTAAGTTGTTTTTTTTTTTAATAATTTTTTTTGTTTAATTTTTTTAATGTTTAATTTTTTTCTATTTAGTTATCAAACTTTCATGACACAGGTTCTGGGTTTGACAGGTTAACCCAAATTTTTTTCTGGTTTACTTTTTAATTAATTATTTTTTCGAGTGCAGTCTAAAGTGAAACGCTGAGCTGTTTTTTTTTGTTTTGTTTTTTTAAGCTGTTTTTTTTTTATTTTTTTTAATGAATCTTTTTTTTGTTAATGTTAAATTTTTTCTATTTAGTTATCAAACTTTCATGACACGGGTTCTGGGTTTGATGGGTTAACCCGGATTTTTTTCTGGTTTTTCTTTTTAATTAATTTTTTTGTTTAATTTAGTTTGTTAATGTTAAATTTTTTCTATTTAGTTATCAAACTTTCATGACACGGATTCCGGGTTTGACGGGTTAACCCTGCTAATTCTGGGTTAACCCGTAATTTTTTTTTCCTATTCAGTTATCAAATTTTCATAAATAGCTAAAAGAAATCAGTGTCGGTGTAGTCCACAGTAAAACACTGATTCCTTAGGCGTTTTTATTTTTTTTAAGTTGTCTAAGTTTTTTTAGCCGTTTTTTAATGCTTTTTGGGATTTTTTTTTGCTTCTTTCTTTGTTTTTTTTAATTAATTTTTTTCGTTTAGTTTAGTTTGTTAATGTTAAATTTCTTTCTATTTAGTTATTAGACTTTCATGACACATATCCCGAGTTTCACGGGTGAACCCAGTTAATTCCGGGTTGACCCGTCAATTTTTTTATTATTATTTTCATAAATATTTTTGTTTAATTTAGTTTGTTAATGTTAATTTTTTTTATTTAGTTATCAGATTTTCATGACACAAATACTGGGTTTAACAGGTTAATATGGTTTGACGAGTTAACCCGGATTTTTTTTCTTTTTAATTAATTTTTTTATTTTAGTTCAGTTTGTTAATGCTCACTTTTTTTTATTTAGTTACCAGACATTCATGACACGGATCCCGGGTTTAACGGGTTAACTTGATTTGACGAGTTAACCTGAATTTTATTTTATTTTTTGCTTTTTTTTTCTTTTTAAATATTTTTTTCATTTAATTTAGTTTGTTAATGTTAAATTTCTTTCTATTTAGTTTTTTTTTCTTCTTAGAGGTTTTCTTTCTTTTATTTTTTCTTTTTAATTAATTTAGTTTATTAATGTTAAATTTTTTTCTAAGTAGTTCTTGGCTGATGCCTTTAGTTTTTTTTTATGCCTTTGACTGTGGACTGCAAAGTGCAGTCCATAGTGAAAAGGCTGATGCCTTTTATTTTTTTAATTAATTTTTTTGTTTAATTTAAATTGTTAATGTTAAATTTTTTTCTATTTAGTTATCAAACTTTCATTACACGGATTCCGGGTTTGACAGGTTAACCTGGTTTGACGAGTTAGCCCAGTTAATTCTGGGTTAACCCATTAATTTATTTTTTTCTTTTTAATTATCAAACTTTCACAATGCAAATTCAAGGTATGACGGGTTAACCTGGTTTGAAGGGTTAACCCAATTAATTCATATTTTTTTTCTTTTTTTATTAGTTTTTTTCTTTCTGTTGGTTTTTTTTCTTTTTAACTAATCTATTTAATTATCACACTTTTATGACACAACTTTGCAGCCAGATCCACGTCCAATGCTATTGGGTCTGATATTGCAGTTCAGATACTTTTATGCTAGGGGTTAACCCATGTTTAATGTTATTATTAATATTATAAACATTACTCTTGGGTTAGGCGTTGCAACCAAACCTGAGACTCTTGGGTATAACTTTGCAAAAAAACCTAATATTTTTAGATCTTGGTTATTTTTGAAATGCAAAAAATAATTGATCCGTGGCATCGCGCGGGACATGTAACTAGTGAAATGCTATATATATATATATATATATATATATATATAACACAATAAACCCAAAAGTCATCAAACAGACCTCTCGGATCTCCTTTTAGAATTATGGGCTAGGGTGGCCTCATTTCGCCTCACCAACCCCAGGGAAACTCTGAATACAAGCCTAGATCGTTTGTACAGAGACGTTTGGGGTGCTAAGATCCAAAGTCGAGAGGGAAACAGCCCTAGAATTAGGATACTTTGCTAGGACAATGAGAATTATCTACAAATCTTCTTGTTATATGAACCCTGTCATGTCATGCGATTTTGGAACAATTACTAGATAACTTTGGTCTTATATTACTACCTCATCGTACTCTATATGACCAACTTATGTTCCTTGTGTTGCTCATAGCTATCAATGCTTTCTAGGCAACTGCAAGACGCGCCTCCTACTGCTAGGAGTTAGAGCAATGACCACAACTTCCCTCCCAGCAAATCTCCTTTTAGCTGAAGGTAATTATAGATTGGTAGTCATCTCTATATATTCTTAGCTACTGTACATAAAAATGAATTCTTTTTAAACCTCTCTCTATTGTGGAATTGTGCAGAGATACCAAAAAACTATCCATCTTCTGTGAACTTTGAAGATGGATATCCATATTATTACCCCTCAGATTGGATAGTAAGTTATGCAGTCATATTATAACGTCGAAGCTTGAAGTTTAGCTCTCAAGCCTCGACAACTTGTCGTCTATTTCCTAGGATTTTGACTTCAGGGGACATTATTCTGCTTTTAAGGACAGAACGAGGCAGTTGCAGAATGTTAGGGTGAGATTTATACCACCGGAGAAAAAGGAAATTCATGAATTGGGGTCCAATGGAAGAGGCAGAAAGATTGTAGTTTCGTTCCCTTTTCACGTCATTAAAGCCTAAATATGGTACTTCACAAGCTTTTCTCCTCGTCAGGTTATTTACCAATTGGTGAAGCACAGGTATACAGCACCAAATCAAATGCCAACCATATAATATATATAGCATGCAGGAGGTTGTATCATTGCCTATCCTTTCAGTTTATCGGTTCCTCTTAGCTAAAAACACTTGCTTCAAATCCGGCGATTATCAGACCCTCCTATGCTTGCTGATTTCCTACTTCCTGCACGAAAGATTTTAACTTGCTTTTTGCTCAGTAAATAGTTTACGAAGTATGACAATCACAGGCAGCAAGAATATAAGAAGTTTTCTTGAAAATTATGTTTGTAAGCCCATGAGTGCTGAATCATTCTTGTGATGGATTTTAGTTTGCAAAAGTTTCACCTTTTGGCAAGTGAAATCATTCTCTCTTGGCATACTGAATTTCTTTGACGGGTTTCTTCTGAACGCAGAAAACTGTAGACGGAAAAAAACTATTTCACTTTTGAGTACGGACTTGCATCTCCAAACAGCAACCATAGCTATTGCTAATGGTAAGCATCAGATCTCTTGAATCGTCACCATCATATATATATTGCCACTATATGCCAACAGAAGCGAACAGCAGGTAATACTGTGTTAACATGGATACAAGCCTGTAAGAATAGGGAAAGATATAGATGAAGCTGCTTTTCAGAATCTGGATTGATCAATGATTGTATTTCTGTGTAGGGAGATCTTGCACACTGATTGTGACGGTGGAGAAGATTTCGCAGTCAGCTTAAAGTGGAAGCCGACTCTTTCAAGGTGCTTGAAATGCTATACGGGTTAACGTTGGTTGAATGAGAAAAATATTCATGTGTAACACACATAATTAATTGACAATTTTTTGCGATGAAATTGCTTTTACCTTGGACCTTAGGGCTTGGTTTGGCAATAAAAACTGAATGATGCTGCTTTCGAGCACAACTGCACATCTCTTATGAATAAACTAAGTTGCAATTGACATAGACAAAGGCGAAGCTGTAGCCTCCATGAACACGGATGACTGATATAAAACTGTGCGGAAAATGAAAGGTCGAATAGTGGGTTCAGGGCGGGGTGGCCATTTTCAGAATCAAGTCAGTCCACCACCTGAAAAACACGACATGCCTTTTTTTCTTGACCATGCAAGAACACGACTTTCGTAGTAAAACATTCCTCACGATGTAAAGAGCTGGATGTAAAGTTGAAATTCCTACCATGGTATGATAGTACAGTTTCAAGGCATCAGAAACATATCCGGCCTTGTAATAATAATAATAAAGCATCAAACATCATACTGCCTTGTTTCCAGCAAAAACATAATAATGGCGCTGATCTAACTGACGAAAAAATCAATCCGATTGTGAGTAAGCCTGTTGATTCGTACTAGTAAAAGTTAACAGGTTATAAATTAACCGCGTGGTTATTTACAAAGATTGCAACAAATTCTCTCACCTCTTATCCTATTCTGAACTTTCTTTCAAGTTCACAAATGTAAAATTTACAGTAAACACACCCAAGCTAGTCAGTCGCATAAATTCATTTAAGGGAGAAAAATACTCACAAAAGAGAACAAAAACCAGGAAACACACCCCATTAGGACTAGAATTATCTCCTCCACCCGATCCCTGACTAACGAAAAAATCAATCATGGAGACAAAGCAGCAACGTAATGCTTCCCTCCAAAAGAATATGGTGGCATCTAGCCTCTCTCGAGAGCATTTCCTCGCCAGCCAAACAAAATCCAAGATCCCTATTTCTAAATCCTACATCTGAACAACATAGCTACCACTGCCACCACTGCTCCATCTCATCTTAGCCATACAAAACGCTGTCAAAAGCTTCATCATTCTCATTAGCTTCTTGTGTAATCTGGAATCTCCAACCTACTGATATTTCTAGAAGCACTAGCAGGTATACATGTTTCAAGAAATTCAAGATGGCCCAAAATAAGAACTATACAGGTGAACCAGATGGAAATTTCAACACTGTAGCCCAACCTTAAATCAACCGATGTTGTCGCAAACCCTTTCCAAAGTGGGGTTGCATCAGACGGACATACAAACCATTCTTTGCCATCAAAGAATCATGGGCCCCTTCCTCGACAATTCGTCCTCCATTAAGAACCACAATGTTGTCAACATGCCTCATCATTGCAGTTCTATGAGCTATCAAAATGGTAGTTTTGTTTCCCATAATAAGAGTATCGAGTGCCTCTTGTACCACTCGACTTGATTCAGATTCGATGGATGAGCTGGCTTCATCCAATAACAAGATGGGTGCATTCTTCAACACCACTCGAGCAATTGCAATTCTCTGCTTCTGCCCTGGGGTAAGGTCCACGCCCCTCATTCCCACATGTGTGTCATAACCATGAGGCAGACTACTGATGAAATGGTGAGCATTAGCAATTCTTGCAGCCTCTTTCATCTCAGCCTCGCTGGCATTGTGCCTAGCATATATAATATTTTCTCTTATAGTTGTTGAGAAGATAATCGGTTCCTGCTGAACAAGACCAAGATGGTTCCTCAACCATCTCAAATTATAAAGTTTTAAATCCCGGCCATCCAGTAGCACCTGACCGGCAACTGGATCATAAAATCTTTCAATTAAAGAAATTATAGTGCTTTTTCCAGACCCTGAAACTCCCACCACAGCTACAGTTTGTCCTCCATTCACCTTGAGACTGAAATTGCTCAATACCAACATTTCTGGACGAGTTGGATAACAGAAATCCACATTCTTCAACTCAATGCTTCCATAAACATTAGGAGGCTTCAGTGCTGAGTTATCATCTGGGTCAATCTTAGGTTCTCGATCTATAATTTCAAATACTGAAATAAGAGATTTTCGCCGCTTAAGAATGTAGGGAGCCAATCCAAAAGGCTCCACCAGTGCAAATGTTGCAAAAGAAAAAACCATATACTCCTTGAGAGCCGTATGAAGATTCACATTGTGATTCTTTACAGAGTATGCAGTGTACCAGAGAAGAAGGGCATTACAGGCGAAAAGAAGAAACTGAGAAAAACCAAATCCAAAACCAATGGCCATTCCAAGGAAAAAACTCTGCTTAAATATTTTCTGCAGTTGCAATCTGTAGAGTTCCATTACTTTATTACCCGCACAGAATGCCACAACTGTATAAATGTTTCTAACAGAATCCTCAAGGACCAATGATGCCTTTCTGTGCATCTCCTGGATGCCCCTGGAAAATCCAGCAAGCCACAACTTCTGCAATTTTTAAGTTGGCAGCCATTCAGGGTTTGGGCACAACAAATTATAAATAATGTAGTGTTTATAATTCAACTGTTAAAAGTGAAAAAATGCTTGATGGGATGGAATTAAAGCTCAGTCACTGAACATATCCAAGTGGAAATTGAAAATAGTTGGATTTGCAAGGTTACGTGTATGTGTGTGCTTGTGGAGCTAGTAAGACCATAGACCATCCCAATAAAACTGGTATTGAAAAATTGGTCTTATACAGTTTGTACCAAATCCAAACAAAAGCTAAACACATAAGCAAGAAACTGTTAAGGAAAAGCATGCAACAATCTAAAAGGCAGTGTTCACTTTTCACAGGTTGACACTCACTGCCATATGGCTGATGCTTGATGGTTAATAGCTCCCTAATCAAAAGAAAAGAATGAAAAAGGAAATTGACTCATAAAAGAAATTCCTAGGAACTTTAATTACTGATCGGTAAGTGGTAACACAAGATTTATTCTGTTTCATTCAAATATGTAACATAAAAATCAGATCAAAAAATGTTTGTTGCAAAATTAAGTCATTAATACTTGCAGAAAACTTCTGATGATAAAATGATGTCAGGTTAAAAAGCATGCAGAAACTGTTCAAACCTGTGCAATTGCAGAGACAGTGAGAACTGGCAAGGTTGCCAGTGCTACAAGAGCCAATCGCCACTGAAGCAGCATCCCAATGACAACAGCCACAATAACTGCAGCACTGTCCTGTATAAATATTGAAAGTCGGTTGCTGAATGCAGCTCTTACAAAAGTAGCATCATTTGCCAAGCGCATGGATAATGTGTCAGCACCATTATCCTCTTCATCGAACCATCCGACTTCATTCCGCAGCATTGCTGTGAGATGATGGCCATCAATAAGTCATCGTCCACACAAATAACTCCATAAATCATGGAAATAACAGCCGTGTCGGGTGTGACAACTGGCACCATATTCTCAAAGAAACTAACAGAGAGATATTAAAGCTATTTACCTGAAAACATCATTCTGCGGACACGTTCAGTCATTTTCTCTCCCATGATACCAAAATAGAAGTGCTGCAAGAAATTGGCAACAACAGTCACCATACCCATGATGGCAATCAGCAAGCACCACCTGTTTACATCCTGCTGCAAGTCTCGTCCATAATAAGCAGTCACTATCAGTGAAATAACATAAGCAAGTAGTGGATTGAAAGAACCAAAAATAGCAGCACCAATGCTTCCTAAAACAGCATAAAGCCACTCTGCCAAACTAAGCTCTGCTAGTCTCCAAAATGATGGTTCTTCCAGATGCTTTGTATCCTTTGATTCCTTCACTTTAATTGGAACATCATCTGAGTGACTGTGGGGTCGACTGAAAGTCTGTGAGTGGGAACGCTCATTTTTAGGATCAGATGTCAAAAGTGGAGAAACAGGGGATTCAGGGTCTGAACCATTTGATGTCTGTCTATGTGCAGACTGGACATCAATCTTGGGTAATTCAGGTAGTCTCATTTCAAAACTATCCTGCCTTCTTATTGATGGTTCCTTATCAGCTCCATCCAAGGGAAGACCGTTTTCCATCATCTTCTCTGGTGGTGGGCTGAGAACTTTTGGTGATTCTTGTGAATTAAACATGCTATCTGGAGGCCGAAATATACCAGGAGCTCTCTGAAGTGATGGTGACCTGGCTATTTTAGGGGAGGATGGTTCTTGATAGCTGTGGCCTGTGGAAGGATCCTTTTCAACCTGGAAAGCAGCAGTCTCCTTGTAGTTTCTAACTGGCATCCTGGATAAAGGTGCATATCTCAGAAACATAGTATCATAATGGCAGGCAATTTAACTGTTTAGGAAAAGTCTGTATCAAGCATTTTAATTCTGCCAACAGAAGTTACACAATTCAAACACGAAAATTTCACTATAATGCACAACATCGTTGTTCTCATACTATACCTCCTTGGAAGTTTTGCTGCTTCTTCGCATTTGAGAAGCTCTGCATATAGACCATTTAAGGTTATTAATTCGTCATGTGTACCCATTTCAACAAGCTGACCCTCCTCCATTACAGCTATATAATCAGCATTCCTAATTAGACTAAGACGTCTAGCTATTATAATGGTTGAACGTCCCAACATGAGAAGATCTAGTGCCTCTTGAACTGCTCTCTCAGCTTCAAAATCAAGTCCACCAGTAACCTCATCAAGCAGAAGAATTGTTGGATTTAAAAGCACTGCCCTGGCAATAGAAAGTTTAATTTTCTGCTCCTCAGTCAATGCTAAACCAGCCCTACCGACCTGAAATGTACAGCAATTAATTTCCAGAAGGATAGCCAAGAGAAAAGCAATAAAAATAAACAGGTCTAATAAATATCCTGTCCTTTAAATATTACCTGTGTCTCGTAGCCTTTTTCAAGTGAACTGATAAATGTGTGTGCATGTGCTATTTTGGCAGCTTCCTCAATCTGATCCAAAGTAGCATCTCGTCCATATACAATATTATCTCTTATACTCAAACTCAGCAAGGCAGGTTCCTGGGTGACCAGCCCTATTTGGCTTCTGAGCCATTCGAGTTTCAGGTTTTTAATATTCTCTCCATCAAGAAGAACTTCTCCTGAATGAATTGACCAAAAATGTTGGAATAAACATGTGGACATGGCTAAGGATATAGCATTAGCTCAAAAGGAAATATAAAAATAAAATCGCTATAATACCTAAATTAGGATCATAAAAGCGCTCCATGAGTGGGATAATGCTGCTCTTTCCAGAACCATTTCTTCCAACAAGAGCCACTGTCTTTTTAGCTGGTACAGTGAGGTAAAATCCACTCAAGATGGGAATCTCAGGACGAGACAGATAGCTAAAATAAACATTTCGAAACTCGATATTTCCTTGCACTGCCACTAGGTTGTTCCCATCCTGATTAACTGTGGAGGATGACCGACTTATCATCTCAAAGAGTCTATATGCAGCAATTCGTCCTTGGTCAAATGAATAGAAATTGGTTGCAGCTTGATTCAGCCCACTGTAAACACAAGGGAGACAAGAAAATCATAAAATATTGTTTACAGCGCTGAGAAAGAGGAGAACAAGACACTTACAGGCCACTTAAAATTATAGCAAACAGGGCTGTTACTATTTCACCACCATGAGCTTTATGACTTGTAACCAGAAACCTTCCAACCCAAAGTTGCAAGGCACAAGAACATATTGCAAGCCCATACGTAAAACCAAGCCCAAGTCCTTGAACAAGGCTAATCAAAATACCATATCTCAAAGTTGCTTGTAGTGATGTTGCATATGAATACTTTGCCAGAGTTTCATTTGTGAATGCATACAAGGTCCTACTATAAGAGACTGCCTGCACAGGTTATAAAATTACTAGTATTCAGTATCAATAGCATGTGATGAATCACCACAATAGTGGTATCACAAGTAAATTTAGAACTTGCGATATTTTAATTTTCTATCTGTAATCCAAAGAACAGTCTAAAAAAGGGCTACACCTACATTGCACGGGCACATGCTGACACTACAAAGCCCAGACAGGCAAGAATATGCTTTCTATTCATGCATAACTGACAATCTGTTTAGTGCTTGAAGAGCCTCTCAAAATAGTTTGACTACCCCTCCCAACAATATGGTCCATCAAAAAATTAAATCTAAATTAAAGGTACAGACAGCCAACATATACAACAATAGAAATACAAAGCGCAGAAGCATTTGCAGAGGTACATTTCAGTTTAATAAAACCCTCTCTCAAGTAAATCATCAACAAAATATATTAACAGCATTAAGAGTACGGCACCAGAAACACATATCTTCATTTGCCAGTCATATCCCCATGGATATATAACTCCTTATTCCTAATTTTTCAGGATTATGATTCTGCTCAATTGCAGAGAAACAATAAAAAATATATGCAATTACAATGCCCACCATGGTGAGTAATAGAAACATGATATATAATCCTTATTTCTAATTTTTCAGGATTATGATTCTGCCCAATTGCAGAGAAACAATAAAAAAATATAAGCAATTACAATGCCCACCATGGTGACTAATAGAAACATGCATCTTCACACGATTGCGTAATAGAAGTTTAAAAGGGGGGAACCTGTTCAGCAATGCTAGCAGCTTCAGCATATGCATCTTGAATGCTCTCAGCAAGCCTATGAAGAAATATATTTGAGATACCTCCAGCAGCAACAATGAATGGGCCAGTGGCTAATGTTATTAGTGCAATTTGCCAGCAGTTGACAAATCCAATAGCAAGACCACTGAAAAATGTAGCCATATTATGAATATAATTTCCAACCTGCATCATCAAGCGCCTCTTTCATCAGTTTACAGAAAACATTTGCACAGAATAGAAGTAGAGGGGGGAAGCAGTTGATTTAGATTTAACATACCTTTTCACTCAATGCAGATTGAATGAGGAGCACGTCACTCAATACTTGGCTAACAATATCCCCGTTATTCCCATATGTATCGAAAAAGCTCATGTCCTGATTGAGCAATACCTGAACATACTTTGACCTGATGACCGCGGTCTGACGTTCCCCAGTTAAAATCCAGCAGGAAACCTCTATTACAGATAAAAAGTTAGAATTGATGGCTCGAAAGAGGCCATTATTCATGAGCTGATAACAAAAATACAATAAAGCTCATTATGGTGAATATATGAATTTTACCAATCCAACCAGCAGCAAAAACTCCCACGGCTAAATAAACAATGTGCATAGCAAGCTGCAGACAAAGCATAACATGGTCAAATAAAAAAAAGGTACATATTTGCAACTTCAACTGGACAAATAGATTTCAGAGAACATGAAGCTCAGGACCCCCGCCCCCCTTGGAAACCAACACATAAGAAACAATGAATCAGCAAGGAATAATTAAAGCCTTAGATGGTCACATATACAGCAAATGAAGTTCCAACTGGGCAACGTGTATGAATACATACAGCTATGTCTCCAAGATTGAGATATGACTCGTCAAAGATCAGGTTCTCAGATGTGAAAATCGATTCCTATCCAAACTTCAATAGGTACAGGATCCTGATACTTAACATGCATTTTATTCATATGCTCCTGCCTAACAGTCAACCTCGGATCCAGCTTGGCTTCACAAATTTCATATATTGACCAAAAAGTAAAAAATAAGCAATCCGAGTTGTTGTAGTTTTTGGTTAATGCTAGAGAATGAGAGAGGGGAAGGGAGGATTGAAACTCGGGGGTGTATGGTGTACTTAGTTGCTTTATTTGGAAAACCCTTAATTTGTTGCTCAAATTGGAAAAAAATGAAGACCTGATTTTATAGCGCTCTTAGTAGTCTATTCATTATACAACCTTTTCTTCCTCCAGAACTACCAGTATTCCTTTACTGATTACAAGGACAAAAAGTGTATTACTAACATTTTCTATCAGGGTAGAAGAATTTGTTTTGAAACAGAAACAGAAAAACCGTAGGAAACTACAATTAGACTATATGTTCAGTTTCTTTACACAAAAATTACAATATTAAAAACAGTAAATCGCAGTTGCTTCCCAAACAGAACCCTCTCTCTCTTATTGCCTCCAGTAGTATAACGCTGCACTTTCATTTCTTAACCAAACTAATTGGCAATAAGCTAAACAAGACTAATTAAACAACGCTTAAGCATGTCTAACAACTAAAACATATCAAGTCCCAAAAAATTGAAACTTTCTCAAGATAGAACAAATTACAAGCATAATTAACCAAACCCAGCAAACTTGAACTAAAAAAAAACTATTCAACTTCAGATTTTAACTAATTTTCCAATTCCTAATAACCCTCGTTACTAACTAAATTCACCTAGCCACCCCAGCAAAACAACAGATTTTGAATCATTTTTCACTAAAAACTCCGGAAAATTAAAAACGATTAGGGTTTGCAAAAATAACTCACATCAGTAAACCTGTCAAATCGCTCCTCCGGTGCAAAACTCAAAACCCCAATAATCTTCCCAAAGTAATGCAAGTAAACAACAAGAGCAGTCCCGTGCGCAGCCGCTGCAAGCGACCCAACGATCATGAGCCCCCAATCTAACCTATCAGCACAAGCAAACAACCCGGAGAAAGGAACAGCAGCTGGCGGCGGCTCCATCTCCTCAGCCTCCTCGATCTCCTCCTCTGCTTCCGCTTGAGCCGCCGCAGCAGCAGCCGCGGCCGCCTCCGCACTGTTATCTAAGTACGGAGACGGACTCTCCGGCGGCTCGGAAACCTCGGAGACCGGCGTCAACGGTTGTATATGCGGCGGGGACCATCCGAATAATCCCCTGGAGATCATCATCTTGGGCAGATGACTATCTGTTTGTTCTGTCGTTAAAAAACCCTAATCGATTCCTTTTACCTCTAAATTTAGCAGCAGATCTGTGCTAAATTTAGAGGCCAAAATTCGATTTTTTGTGCGTTTTGAGGAGCTGAAAATAAAATTTAAGAAAAAAAATAAAAATGGGATCTTTTTCTTTTGGGTGACTGGACCGGGTCAAAAAGGAGGATTTCTTAGAGAGAGAGAGAGAGAGGGAAGGAGAAAATGTTGACTCACACCAGCTGAGGTTACCAGACTGGAAATGACTGTAAGGAATACTGCCCTCTAAAACTTCTTTCTTTTCTTCCCTTATTTGGCTTTTTGCATGTGGTAGTTTTTGTTAGGTTAACGGTCATCTCCCGCCTCTCTTTTGTTACGATATCAGTAAACTCCGGGCATTTTTTTCCTTCAAACTTTAGAATATTGTTTTTGACTAGACAATCCTTCTGTGCAATTTTTTTTTTCCAGTTCCCTGAGGCATGGCAGTAGAAACAATTCATGTTATTAATTATATATATATATATATAAGTGATTATTTATGAGTGTATTAGGATGTGTTTTAAAATATTTTTTATTTAAAAATATATTAAAATAATATTTTTTTTATTTTTAAAATTTATTTTAAATATTGAAACATTAAAACGATAAAAATATGATTCCAAATAATGTTTGACTGCAAAGAACAGGAGGGCTTATTCTAGTGTATTATCAAAATATGATTCCAAATACCACCTGGAATAAAAAGTTTTTCTAGGGTTGCACGGGCTTTACAGCAGGCGTGTTTTGTAGGGGCATATCTGGGAATCGAAAGCAAAAATATTTTGTGTTGGTTACTGTGAATGACAGCTGTTTTGAGCTGTTAAGAGGTGACACGTGGGGGTGTTGGATGGATGTCAGGTGAGGTTAGTGTGGCTTTTGGAAATAAAGAGAAAAAAAAAAGGTTTGTGGGGATGGCATAAGGGAAGACCGGAAGCGGCAGCATCATTGAGGGGGATGGTGGGTTGTGTTGCAGAGAGCTTTTTTCTGTGCTGCCAGTGCATCTGCTCTGTTCCATCTGGCCCTTCTTTCTTCTTCTTTTTTAATTTATATTTTGAATCCCATGCTTTTGTGCGTTTGATTTGAACGCAACTTGTTTGTCCTTTTTTTCTTCTTCTTCATTGATACTGAAAAACAAACAAGTTCCCAAGTTGTCTCCTTGTAATATATATATATATATATATATTAAGGGGTTCTTAATTACTTTGTTAACATGATGCTGTGGGTAATACACCCAACAAGAACGATGTATTCTCGTTGTCATCAATTATGGTGAAGTTTCAGCATAACAATGTTTAGCGTTAATTAATAATAGTTTAGCTTTTTAAGGCCACGTAATTAGTTGATAGACTGATTATATGGATTTAACCTTGATATGAAAGGGTACTTAATTTCAATAATTGAATATTTTTTGTGCCTGGATTGCATTGGACCGTGAAATTACATGAATGTTAATTTAAGGTATTGTTTCACGTCCAGGTATTTTTAGCTTTTTGCATGGGGATCTTGTGTATTGACACGATCGGATGTACGAAGCTAATTCTTTAATTAATAGAAGCCGTTCTGGTCAGAAAGTAGCACCGACGAGACAAGAGGGCCATGACTAAAAGAAGGCTCCTCCACAGGTGGCTGTGAGGAGTGAGGCCCAAAGGCAACTAATAACGGATAAGCAGCGGGGGAGCTGAAAGGAAGACAAGCTCTCGTGCACAGGTGGCTGTGAGGAGGGAGGCCCAGAGGACAAGACTGTCTCGTCCTTACAGGCTCCCCACAGAACAATGGCTCTCACCATCATCAGTACATCATAAATTATCTTAAAATTCTTTCTCCCTGGTCCTCCCTCTCTGTAAACAAACAATATATCTACGTGGATGCTTGATATCACATTATGGGTTTCTTGTTTACGTGTACAGGTAGAAGTACAAAAGAGTCATGGAATGTTCTTTCTGTAGAAGAGGCCTTTCTTTTCTTGTTAGGGCTGAGCAGTCGTCAGCGTCTTCAGCTTCTCATTCTCAAGGTGAGTTTTCTTCTTGTCTTTTCTTCAGTTTAGTTGCTATAGTATTTTTCTTGATGGAATGAACAATGTCCTTGCCACTACTTCATCAGGCACTCATCTCGGTAGATGTTACTGTAAATTGCAATTCTGATGGATTTGATAAAGCATTTCTTCCTTGGAAATTCAGTGGTTACTGATCAAAAAATGGAACTAGAATCTCATAATACAAGGAAAATACTGCTGTTTGAAAAATGATGTTCCTGTGAGAATCTCTTTTGGCAATTTGGTTATGAGGGCATTTGATTCCCAACGAAATAAGATTGTGCTGAATTCGAAGTTTAACCACCTTTAGATTACTGGATAAAAGGCCAGAACCACACCCCGTAGAAAATTGAACTTAAAGGGTTTTCTTTAAGTTGAACGAAGCAGTACTGTCGAAGAGACTTTGTGTTTTGGTTTGTTTAATGGCGGTCTTATCTCTTTGCAGTTAGATCTGGGAGACGCGAATTGATTGCTGCGAGTGTCATGGCTCCGTGGGTATCCATGGTTAACCAAACTTCTCCATCGTGTAAGCAACCTTTTTATCATGATTAGCCAATGCAGTTCAGCAAAGAAATAAACTCATAGCTTAGAATCAACTTTGTCAGTCCCTCAGGATATTATCATGATTGCTGATATCCTAACAGGACATCCTTGATATGGTTCCGTTGCCGCAGAAACTAAAAGGGGATTTCTTCTAGTCACGGACAAGAGGATGGATACTCATTTCTCTACCCATTTGGGTGGTTGGTTTCCCATAGTTTTTCTTATCTGTTCCCCTTCTCGTGTTCATAGCTCATGCATTCTTCTCTTTTGTTGATATATCCGCTAGCCACACACAACAAAGACTTGATACAACGTTTTCAGATCGGTTCTTCATATTTCCCGTTGTCTGTGGCAGGAAGTTGTCATTGAAGGTCAAGACAAGGTATTTAAAGATGTCATTAGAAAGTGTTAGTGTGAACATGATCCCTACCGTCAAACAAGATCTTCGAGACATTGGTCCTCCACAACAGGTTTTCCATGTATACTTTACCACCCTTTTTTTTTATTACAGAGGCGGCAACATTATTTTCCTTAATGCGCTTTCGCCAGTTTATAATTTGAGCTCATATCTCTACGTGATGGAAGATGCTAATGCTTGTTATGCATTTATCCCAGGTTGCTGAAACGTTGATCAAAAAAGTTTCAGCCCCACCTTCACAGAAAACAAAACTAATCGAGGCAAAAGAGGTTTGATTTCTTGCATCTCATCATTTATTTCTACCAGAGTTCATGCATGCTTATGAGCAGCATGTTCTCGTTACAAATAATTGTTGCGGTTCAATTATGCACGGTGTTCTTTGTATTATTGAAATTAGACCACATCTATCCCCTTCTTAGTACTTAATTAGATGACTATTTATTCTTGCTTATGTAAATTTACCATTAAGGTTTGTTGAAAAAAGAACAGTTAACTGATATATATTGTGCAATTATGGTGCAGCACGATGCTGATGAGAAAGTTTATTACACAATCGAGTCTGTTGCTCAGGCTCCAAATTTTAC